>TARA_R110002020_G_scaffold251033_5_pt1 | contig 39524 bp, 29 predicted proteins | sample TARA_R110002020 | Tara Oceans TARA_R110002020 (sample SAMEA4396489) | marine metagenome | biome: Westerlies Biome; feature: [MES] marine water layer (ENVO:01000295) within the mesopelagic zone...; material: water (ENVO:00002006), including particulate matter (ENVO:01000060) such... | reverse complement strand
AAGTGCGTCTTACTGACTTCTCAAAATTGAGTTTCACTAATAAATTTCAAGCCTCATTTACCACCTTGGGCATTTTATTATAAAGCCCTTTGCCGTTGAAAGCAAAGAAGAAGTTGTCTAATTGAAAATGAAAAAAAGTGACTTGCCCATAAAAATATGCCCGATATGCAAAAGACCTTTTACATGGCGTAAAAAGTGGGAAAGAAATTGGAATAACGTAAAATACTGCAGCGAAAGGTGTAGGCGTAATAAAAAGAATGAAGAAAGCAATTAACCTTATATTTCCACACCAGCTTTTTGCTGAAAGCCCTCTACTTGACAATGGTGAAGAGGTCTATTTAATTGAGGAGTACCTATTCTTTAAACAATTCATGTTTCACAAACAGAAGCTAGCTTTCCACAGGGCCTCCATGAAATGTTATCAGCATTTTTTGGAGAAAAAAGGGATTAAGGTCAACTATATAGAATCCAACAACAAATTATCGGACATTAGGCAGTTCGGAGAAGAACTTAAGAGTAAAAACATAACTGAAATCAACATTATTGACCCTGTTGACAATTGGCTTGAAAAGAGAATTGGGACGATTGCCAAAAACTATAAGTTGAATGCTTTTAGTAGCCCATTGTTTATTAATTCCAAAGAAGACCTTTCCACTTTTTTCAGGGCGGATAAAAAATCATTTTTTCAAACTACTTTTTACAAACAGCAACGGAAAAAGCTGGATATCTTACTGGAAGATGGGCAAGAACCCATGGGAGGAAAGTGGACCTACGATACGGATAACCGTAAAAAGTATCCCAAGGGAAAAACACCTCCGAGCATCCATTTTCCAGAGGTAACCTCTTTTTGGACCGAATCCGTAACATATACAGAAAAACACTTTAAGAACAATCCCGGGCATTTATCAAAAGATCCCATATATCCCATAAGCCACAAGCAAGCCGAGAATTGGTTTGTACAGTTTCTAGAGTACCGATTCTTTGATTTCGGTATTTATGAAGATTCGATTGTAAAACAACAGTCCTTTTTAAACCATAGCATTCTTTCTCCCCTACTTAACGTAGGTCTCATATTACCTAATCATATTGTTGCCCAAAGTCTTTCTTTTGCAGAAAAAGAGAATATCCCTATCAATTCCACCGAAGGTTTTATAAGACAACTCATTGGCTGGAGAGAATTTATCAGAGGCATGTATGAATGCAAGGGAAGCTACTCTAGAACAAAGAATTTTTGGGGCTTTGATAGAAAAATACCGAAGAGCTTCTATGACGGCAGCACAGGAATTGAGCCAATAGACGAAACCATTAAACAAGTATTGAAAACAGGCTATTGTCATCATATAGAACGATTGATGATCCTAGGTAATTTTATGCTGTTATGCGAATTTGATCCGGATGAAGTATACAAATGGTTTATGGAGTTATTTATTGATGCCTATGACTGGGTAATGGTTCCCAATATATATGGTATGAGTCAGTTTTCAGATGGCGGCACCTTTGCCACCAAACCATATGTGGGAGCTTCCAACTATATCAATAAAATGAGCAATTACCCGAAAGGTGATTGGCAAAAAATTTGGGACGGCCTATTTTGGCGCTTTATAGCTGAACATCAGGAATTTTTTAAATCAAACCCAAGAACCTCCATGCTTTATCATTCCTACAACCGCATGTCAGAAGATAAAAGAGCCCTTCATGTTAAAAATGCCGAAGAATTTATAGAGAAAATAATGAGTGATGACTAGGAAAACTGTGGTGTTGATCTTTCCCTAAAGCCTTCTGTTAGACGAAGAAAATGTAATTAAACAATATTCAACCTTATACAAATTCCAACGGCTTTTTTGAAGGATCAATTTCTGCCCATTATGGCAAAAGCCTTGGCTGGGTTAACGGACAACAATAGTTTAATTTCCTTGTCCTTGAAACCATGGGCTCTAAGTTCGGGAAGGAGTTTTGTAAAAATATTGGTATAAGGAGTAATGTTTTGTTGTTCCTTTTGGGGATCGTACCAACCAGCGTCGTGTGATATTAGAATGCGATCTAAAATGCCATGTTCCTTGGCATATATTAACTTTTCCAGATGTCGTTCCACATCCCACCCCAGTCCGTCCAAACTAATCCAACAGCCCATGGTTGCCGCTTTAAGATAATTGCTATTATCCTCTTCTGCCTGGGCGTGTACCCAAATAAATTGGGCCGGGGAAACTCCCATTTCCCCAAGGATCTCCAGTTGTGGCCAAAGCCCTATGGCCTTTCCTGTATGGGAAGCTATTGTAAGGCCTGTCCTTAAATTGGTTATGGCGGCTGCCTTGACCAATTTTTGTTGCAGAGTATCCAACGGATCTGCCGTATCTACCCCGATCTTGATAAAACCTGGCCTGATGGAGGTACCGTCTATTCCTTTTTCAAATTCGGAAATCCACTTTTCCGCTAAATCTTCGGCGGATATTTTTTGGACATAATTGGGAAGGTATTTGTTCTTGCCGGCACCATATAGCCCAGTGTTGGTGACTATTTTAATTCTTGTTTTCTTGGCTATTTTTTCAAGAAGTAAAACATCACGTCCTAAGTAGGCCGGGGTGGCATCCACAAAATAGTCTACCTCATAGGCTTTTATTTCTTCCAAAAAAGGCATTACTTCCGCAATTACGACATCGTGGTCCCAAGTATGGAACTGAATGCTGTCGGCCCCAATAAAATCGACCAAAACGTGCTCATGGGACAACCACATGTGATCGGAATCCACTGGGTGTCTCCCCTGAACATCCTGTATAAAAGCTTGCTGGCCATTTATTGTACCCCCACATGCGAGCACAATAAGGAAAAACAACCAATGGTATCTCTGCAGTGCAACCATTTTTTTGAATTATCTATTTAATGGCATCCAATGCCCCGTTTACATAACCCACACATTCGGCAAGGCCAGCAAAAACATCCTCGGAATCCTTTTCATATTCCATAGCCATTACCCCGGTATAGTTAATCGCTTTCAAAGCTTTCAGTACCGCTGGGATATCCAGTACACCTCTTCCAAACTCGGTCGACTTACCATCGGCCTCCGACTTGTCCACATCCTTAAGATGGATATCATATATACGATCTGCATATTTTTTAATGTTCTTTACAGGATCCAACCCCAATCTTTGTACGTGACCTACATCCATGCAAAGTCCAATACGGGTGTCGAGCCCTTTAATTTTGTCGTAAACCACCTCAGGAGTTGGGTACACCTCATCTCCCGGACCATGGTTATGGATGGCCAACTTTATATTGGTCTCCTTTACTTTCATTTCCACCAAAGGCAGTAGGTCGTGATTGGGCACTCCTATAATCACCTTCATTTTGGCAGCTTTGGCATACCTAAAGGCATTTTCAACTTCTTGGGCAGTTTTCATATAAATGACTCCCCCTCCATAAAGGCCTATTCCAGCCTTCTCGAATTTTGCAGTTATAGCTTTTATCTCTTCTTCACTACTCTCCAATGGCATATGCATGCTCTTGACAGCAATCTGTTTTAGATTCAATCGGTTGGCTATTTCCAAGGTCTCATCCAAACTAAATTTTCGTGTGGAATAGGATGCCAGCCCCAGTGTAAGGCTTCTCGTTGCCCCACTCAGGTAACTTTCCCCTAAAATTTCTTTAAATGGGCTAGCGGTCAAAACTGAGCTAGTGGCCAATATACCCCCAAGGCCGAGGGTTTTTAAAAATGAATTTCTTGAGTATTGCATGGAATATGGATTTTAATACTTTTTTAAAGATCAATACTGTAAGATATAAAATCTTTTGAGTTCTTGCAGGTAGAATAATAAAAGTGTAAACATTAAAGGCGCTCCCGTGAAGTTTTTCGACACCCAATAGGTAATTGTAGAGCGGACTATTGGCTAATAAAATAACTTGAAGCTAAGGTTTACACCGGTAATTCTCTTTATAAATCTCATAAATAAGATTATCTGGATCATCGGGGTCGTTTCGGCTGCCATTCCATTTGAAATTATTTCTAAGCAGTAATTTTTTGGAGCCCTCATTTCGTTTACTGGTAAAGGCTTCAATTAGATCCAATTCCAGTTGGATGAAGCCAAAATTGAGCACTGCTTTCACTGCCTCATTCATGATACCCTGGCCTTGAAATTCAGGACTTAGGTCGTACCCCATTTCTGCCGTTTTACGATCTTGGGAAAAATTCCACAAACAGATATTTCCGATCATTGCCGGGCCGTTCTTCAAGGAAATACACCATTGGTGCAACTGTCCATTGTTTATATCGTTGTTGGTCTTGGTTATAAAGGCGAGTGCCTTTTCCTTGGTTTCAGCAGACTGACGATTAACATACTTGTTTACCTCCTTATCTGAACGCAGGTAAAGAATCATAGGCCAGTCGCTCTCCTCCAACCTCCTCAGGCGGAGTCGGTTAGTTTCCAATTCCTGAAAATTTTCAATTGAGTTCATTTTATAAATATACGACCAACTGATCAGATTTTGTAAGGCATGGCTATTTGAAACTTTAAGGTTAAGCAGCCCTATAGCAAAAGCCCTATTTTTTGTTCTTGATTGTGCATTTGGAATTCAAAATAGGGCTTTGACATAGTATCATTTTAATAACCAGGCTAGGCAATTCACTTCCTGGTCTCAATAATTTATAGTAGCCCCCAATCCGAATCCCATATCACTATCATAATGGGTAGAAATCCCCAGATTGCGGGTTACAATATACTTAAAGCCCGTCATAAATTCCTTATCTGTATTGATCATAAAGGCCCATCGTAATCTGGGGCTAATAGGAATGTCCTCACGCATCAATTGAAATCGTACATACCCATCCGTAAACACCTCTCCCTGCAAGGTTAGCAACAGAGGTAAGGTATATTCAGCCCCAATACTTAGCACAGCCCTATTATCCTTAGTATTTCCTTGACCAAAAATGTTTTTCTCAGTCATGCCCTCTGTTTTTCGATAACGCAATCGAACCCAACAAAAGGCATAAACCATTGGTTCTTTCCAATATATCTGCCAATATGGGTTTCACTTTCATAACCGTGGTCATCATGATATCCCAATCGCCATTCGGTGCCTATACTCCAACGGGTATTTTGCAACATGGCCCTCCCGTCATTACCATTGGATGCAAAATCGTTTTCTGCCATAAAATGGAATTCATTACTTTCCTTTTGCAACTTTTTGTAGGCCCATTTCTTATCGGGCAGATATGGATTGGGGGCTTGCTGCTCATAAGAAAATACGCGGTTCATTCCTGCCATCATATGATAAAGAATATGACAGTGAAAAAACCAATCGCCTTCTGCATTTGCCAGAAACTCTATGGTGTCCGTTTCCATAGGCATAATATCCAAAACGTTCTTTAAGGGTGCATATTCCCCTTGCCCGTTCAGCACCCTAAAATCATGTCCGTGCAGGTGCATGGGGTGCCTCATCATAGATCCGTTGTAAAGCGTAATCCGTACATTCTCTCCCTTTTTGATCAGGATTTTATCTGTTTCCGAAAGCACTTTATTGTCCATGCTCCACACGTAACGGTTCATATTACCTGTAAGTTCAAAGCGCAATTCCCTTACGGGAGCATCTTTTGGTAAGGAGGTAGGGTGTGGTGCTTTCAACATGCCATAATTCAGGGTCACCAAATCTTGAGCTGGTTTCATGGAATGACCCGAGTGGTCCATCTTATCGTCCTTTTTCATATCACCACTACCGCTAACCTCTGGATACATCACCGTGTTCATATCCATTTGTTGAAGGGACATATCCATACCCATATCATCCATGGAGCCGTCCATATTCATCATGCCGTTCATCATTTCCATTCCTTCAAAATACTTGAGTTTTGGCATTCTACTTTTCAATTGAATGATACCATTTCCTAAATATATCGAGGCCGACTTGGTACGGTCCTCAGGGGTGGCCAAGAATTCATAGGCCGTACCTTCCTGTGGAATACTAACCACAACGTCATAGGTTTCCGAAACACCTATAATCAATCTGTCTACCTCAACAGGTTCTATGTCATTGCCATCATTTGCTACAACAGTCATCTTACCCCCTGCATAAGAGAGCCAAAAGTAAGACGAGGCCCCGCCATTCGCTATACGTAACCGTACTTCGTCCCCAGCTTTAAATTGGGAAAGCTGACTTACATTCTTCCCATTGATAAGAAATTTATCGTAATACACATCACTGACATCCATGGCCAGCATACGTTTCCATTCGTTTTCCAATTTAGTTTTAAAATGCCCCGCCTTAATGGCCTCAGAATAACTCTGAACAGTACCTTTTTTAATTCCACCCCAATCATTGGCATTGTGTAACATTCTATGCACATTTTCAGGTTTAATATCGGTCCATTCGCTCAAAATCACAGGAACAGTTGGCAAATCATCAATACCCTCCCTAAAGGTGGGGTCCGTATCCTTTTTCTTTAGAACCAAGGATCCGTACATTCCTATTTGTTCCTGTAAACCACTATGACTGTGATACCAATGTGTTCCATTTTGAATAATTGGAAAACGATAGGTATGGGTAGTGTTCGGTGCAATCGGCATTTGGGTCAAAAAAGGTACACCATCCTCCTTATTGGGCAGATATACCCCGTGCCAATGCAAAGAGGTCCCTTCCTTTAGCTTGTTATGTACCACAATTTCGGCAATGTCCCCTTCTGTAAAGGTTAGTGTTGGCATAGGAATCTGCCCGTTAACGGCAATAGCTCTTTTTTCCTTGCCCGAGAAATTTACAATGGTGTCCGTTACGGTTAAATCGTATCTAACTACATTTTGGCCATAGCCAAAATGTTCGGACAGTATTAGTATAAATACTGCCAAACAATATTTGTAATTGGTCATGTCCGAGTTATTTTATGGTTTCAATGGTTTTGCCACAACTTAGCATCTGGGAGCCATAATAAGGGTTTCTGATGTCTTCCTCCAAACTGAGCCAATTGGCACCTTTTCCACCATCTGCCATAGGGCAAAATTGATAATAAACGGGTGTTTCCGATTTGGAAACCTTAATTACCTCAAACATATTTTTTGATAAGGACTTAAAATAAACCCTTTGTTCACCAACGTCCTTTGTGGCCGCTATATTTCCTATATCTGCCTTGAGATCTTTCAGTACCTTCATCCATGTCATATGCACCTCCATTGGAAGTATATCCATTTCCACCTCCGTTGCCGATTTCAAAAGTATTTCAGCCTTATTGGAAGCCAAGGAACCATCTGTGCTTACCAAGGCATCCTTGACCGAAAAATAGTGTTCAATTACACCTGCAAGTGGATTTTTGCCTTGATACTCCTGGGCCATGGCTCCATGCTGTGAATGTTCGGCAGACTTTTTCTTTTTATGCGCCTCCATATTATGGGAATCATTCTTGGCCCTTTCATATTGGCAACATTCCGGTAAATTGGCATAGGTATCTTCCGGAGCAAAAAAGAGTTCACTATCATAACCTGCCAGTGCAATTCTCTTAAGAATTTCTTCTTTGGAGGTCGCCAGACTGTCAAAGGAAATAATGGCCATTTTCGTGTCCTTGTCCCAATCTACCTTGGCTTCATTGTTTAGATTACCTGCTTTTTCAATGGTTTTCTCGCACATGGCGCAGTTTCCATAAATTTTTACAGATTCTGATTTTAAGTTTTCTCTCTGCGCATTACCCGCTACAAAGGATAGCAATACGGAAATTGCCATCAATAATTTTATTGAATTTTTCATCGTACTCATATTTGATAAAAAGGAATTTGGGAATCCCTTTTCGATTTATAAAAACTAATTATTCTAGGTTATCACATAGATTCTGACCAAAAATAATAGGACAGACCTATGGCTATCATGATATAGTTAACCTATTTTGGGGCGTTGCCAAATGGGGAGATAAACCAATTTTGGAATTTGCTGGATATAAGCCCAATCATTTTCCAATTCAGTATTGATATTTGATAATTTTACTTCAAATCCGTTTAAATAGAGGAGAGTATTTACCACAACTGGACAGTGGCACAAATTATTACTACAATTTCCGTTACATCCCTCATCCTCTTTGTCTGTTTCGGAGTCGCAACATGACTTATCTTCAGAATTATGGTCCTTGCTGCAGGAATGGATATTTTCAGATCTGGATTCCTCCTTAGAAGTTCCACAGGCCGAAACATCACTGGTCGAAAGAAACAGCAAAAAAACAAGCGTTAATAATATGTGGGTTCTGTTTTTCATATTTTCCAAAGGCAAAGTTACTCAATTATCTTTTTATTGGATCAAATTTGGGGCGATATCCAATAATCCAATAGCGCCCAATTTTAGTTATATTGAACTTTTAAGCAAAGTACCCGATTGCAGCAATTTGCACCTAAGTTAATTGGATTCTGTATATTTTTTAAAGTTATCAAGGATGGACTGCCAACCTTCTTTCTGCATTTCTAAGGAGTTTTCGGTTTCAGCATCAAAGTTTACCTTCACAGTTGTCTTATGATTTAGCTCGTAAAAGGTGACCTTTACCTGCCTCCCATCAGGCATGGTATAGGTAAAGTGTTTGTTGGGTTCTACTTCATCATAAACGGCCTCAAAATCGAACCCAAAACTTTCGTCCTTAGCTTCCATTCGCGCCATGTATTTTCCACCTACCTGCATGTCATTGGATGCATATGGACAGTGCCAATCGTCCGAAGCAAAATTCCATTTTACGATGTGTTCCGGATTGGTATAATAATCCCAAACCTTATCCATTCCTTCAGAAATGGTAGCTTGTACCATTATTTTTGTCTTTTCCATTTCCGTTTTATTTTTATTGATGTAATTATTACCCAAAAGCAGGCCTTGACAATACTTCTATTAGGTGCGATCGTATATGCATATATTAATTTCACTTGTCATACATAGTCACTGAAAACGGCAGTCATAGACTTCCCGTTTTCATTTACTAAAGTTAGTTATTTGACCTTAATTCCTGTAAAGAATTGCCGGTTATTCTTAAAAAGAGATTAGTTCTGCATTCAATTGGTATACACTGAAACAGTCAAAAAAATCATCGTAGCGAGGACCAAAATCAACATCAGGGGAATCACAAACCTCAACCACCTATTGAATCCTATTTTAACTATGGCCAATGCTGCCAGGATTAAACCTGTGGGATTGATCAAATGGAATAAGCCCATACCGTATTGGTAGGTGTCGACAATTATTTCCCTGCCTATATGGACCGTATCTGCCAGAGGAGAAAAAATAGGCATGGTCAATACGGCCATACCAGAAGAAGATGGCATAAAAAACGATAAACCCCCGTAAATAAAAAGCATTACGTTGGCAAATACCCCTTTGTGCATGTCTTCGGTGATGTTACTGGCATAAAACAAAATGGTATCACTAATAAGTCCGTCTTCCATCAGTATGGTTACCCCCCTTGCTATACCCACAATAAAGGCCACACTGAGCAAATCGGCCGCTCCCTTGGCGAAGGCGTCCACAAAGTCGCTTTCCTTAATTCTCGCAATAATACCAATGATTATGGCCCCAACAAGAAATGTGGACGTCATTTCCACAAACCACCAATCCAAAAAGGAAACTCCGACTATCATGATTACGAAGCTCAATGAAAATACCAAGGTAATCAACCGCAGTCTATGGGTAAATTTTACATTGGTATTCATCGAATCCAAACCAAAAAGATGTTCAATGTTCTCTTTTTGATCATAAATAATCGACTTTGAAGGATCGGCTTTTACCCGTTTGGCGTACCTAAGAATATAAACTATGGTGATGGTGGTACACAAGAGCAGCATAATGATACGGTTATTGAGCCCTGTCGTCCAATTTATTCCTGCCGCATCAGAGGCAATAATGGTAGCAAACGGATTTACTGTAGAGCACATGGTGCCAATACTGGAACCTAGAAACACACAACTTAGACCAACCATGGCATCGTATTTGGCCGCCAAGAATACGGGAATTAAAATAGGATAGAACGCCATAGTTTCCTCTGCAAGTCCAAAAGTAGTGCCTCCAAGCGCAATTAGTGTTGTTACGGCAATAATTAGAATGTATTCTCTGCCCTTAAGTACTTTGGCCATCCAGGATATTCCGGCATTGAATGCCCCAGTGAGATTCATTATTCCAATTAGACCTCCGATAATAAGAATTAAAAATATAATATCTGCGGCAGCAATTATTCCCTTTATGGGCGATTGTACCAAGGCTGAAAAACCTTGGGGTTGAGCCTCCATTTCCTTAAAGGTATTGGGAATGCCAATGGGCTTATAAATATCGCCATTGATGAATTTTTCAATTGGAATTTTTATTCCCAGCCCTTCCAAAGTTCCTTGCGTTGCCGGTAATTCTACACTTTCCCCAATACTTATTTTGGTGAAACTGTTTTTTTCGGCATTGTAAGCCAGACTATCATACTTTCCGGCCGGAACAAACCAAGTTAATATGGTCACCAATACAGCGATTAGTATTAGTATGGTTTGGGCAGTTGGAAATTTTAGTTTTTTCATGTCCGGTCATGGTCTAGGTTTGGTGTTAGGTCAAGGTACATAATTTTAATTCATTCCTTTGGCGCATAATATTGTTTAAGATTTTATTTTCTGCAAGAGGTAAAAATTCTCATTTAAAATTAGTTCCCTGTCCTGTAATATTTCATGACTATAGGTTTTGGATAAGCTAAAATAATCTTGATGATCCACCAAACTGTACCCTGATATTTCCCGATAATACGAATCTTGAATGGTTTGATAATCGCTCGCCTTGGTTTTGGATACCTTTTCCCCAAAAAAATTAAGTAACCTTTTAAAAGCCAAAGTTTGTTTCAAATTATCCTGAAACGATGCACTTCCAATAATATCTCCAGTATCCTGAATGAGGTTGAATAATTGAAACAAGCTATCCGTTTCCTCCCTATCCAAAAAGAACAAAACCCCCTCTATAAGAATAAAACACTTTTTTTTGCCCTTAACAGAATCAATGGTTGCCAATAAGCCTTCCTTAAATTCCTTACTAAAATCAACTCCTACAAACTGTATATTTCGCTTGGGAAGTAAATCCTCATTTTGCCATTGTTCTATTTTATATTTTTTGTGGGCCACTATCTCAGGTTTATCAATTTCAATGTGGATGATTTTTTGATCCAACAAAAACGGATACATACTAAAACCAGCCCCAAAGTTGATCAAAACCTCAATTCCATTTTTGATGATATTCTCCTTTATTTTATCCAAGAAATATCTGTTCCTTAAACAGTGGGTAAATGTTTCCTCGGAGGAGACCTTGGTCAAATATTCTTCGGCCCATTTTTCTGCTTTTGGATTATTCCATAAATAGGCAAAATGATCCCCACTTAAGTTTACATCAGTAGCACGAAAGGCAGAGGTTACAAATGCCGTCTCATGTATTTCCAAATGATCGCTGCCCAGCATATTTTTTAAGTTAGAATTATTGTTCACAGCTTGTTGTGATACATACAATGATTTAATTCCTAAGGTAAAAAATCTTTTATTTCGATGGATAAATGGATACTACGTTTTTGGATGTATAAAAATGAAGAACAGATGGTACCACTAGATCCCAGTAATACTCAATCTTCGATTTTATCGACCCAAAAAATTCAGAAGCATCTTTTTCACTTTGAGCCGGTGTAGTGACTATTCCTAAAGTTTGGATTAAAAGTATTTGTAAAAGGGAACATACATCCGAATATGACCGGTTTTATAATTTAACCCTAGAATTGTAGCCACTATATTGGAGCCATAAGTTTTCCCTAATATCCATAAGTTTTATTGATAAGCATTTCAAATCCATCAGAAAAAATTATTGTAAATTTAAGGGTGAACTAATCGAAAACTTATTAAAACTATATAAAATGGAGAATAAAACACATTCAAGCCCATCATCAAACGGAAAAGTATGGGATGTAAACGAAGCAAGCTCGCAATGCCCATTCTTAAATGGAGAACTGCATCAGACTGCAGGAGGGGGTACCAGCAACCGCGAATGGTGGCCGAATCAATTAAAGTTAAATATTCTGCGTCAAAATTCGTCCTTGGTAGATCCTATGGACCCCGATTTTGATTATGCGGAGGAATTTAAAAAACTGGACCTTTCGGCCGTAAAAAAAGATCTTTACGAATTAATGACTACAAGTCAGGATTGGTGGCCGGCAGATTATGGACATTATGGCCCTTTCTTTATACGTATGGCCTGGCATAGTGCCGGTACCTATCGTATACAGGACGGTCGTGGCGGTGCCGGTTCCGGATCGCAACGTTTTGCGCCCTTAAATAGTTGGCCGGACAATGCCAATCTGGACAAGGCCCGTTTATTGTTATGGCCAATAAAAAAGAAATATGGCAAGAAGTTATCCTGGGCAGATCTCTTGATATTGGCCGGGAATTGTGCACACGAGTCCATGGGATTAAAAATGTTTGGTTTCGCAGGGGGTCGTGAGGATATTTGGGAGTCAGAACAAGATGTATATTGGGGATCGGAAACGGAATGGATGGGCAACAAGGAACGTTATTCCGAAAACGGGGAGTTAGAAACTCCTCTGGGTGCTGCCCACATGGGATTGATTTATGTAAACCCGGAAGGCCATAATGCCAATCCGGACCCTGTAGAGTCCGCACATTATATCCGCGATACTTTTGGCCGTATGGCTATGAACGATTACGAAACCGTGGCACTTATTGCCGGGGGGCATACCTTTGGTAAAACCCATGGTGCCGCAGATCCTACTAAATATGTGGAAGCAGAACCCGCGGCTGCAGGAATAGAAGCCCAAGGCCTTGGATGGAAGAACAACTATGGGACCGGAGTAGGTGCGGATACTATTACCAGTGGTATTGAAGGCGCTTGGACCGATACCCCTACCAAATGGAGCCATACTTTTTTTAAAAATCTATTCGGTTACGAATGGGAATTGACCAAAAGTCCGGCTGGAGCCCACCAATGGAAACCCAAAAACAATGCTGGTGCAGGAACGGTTCCTGATGCCCATAATCCAGATGTGAAGCATGCGCCTTTTATGTTGACCACGGATCTTTCGTTGCGTATGGATCCGGCCTATGAAAAAATATCGAGGCACTTTTTGGAAAACCCAGAAGAGTTTGCCGATGCCTATTCACGTGCCTGGTTTAAACTGGTTCACCGGGATATGGGGCCAGTATCACGCTATCTTGGACCAGAAGTACCTAAGGAAGAATTGATTTGGCAAGATCCCGTACCTGCCGTAGATCATGAACTGATCAATGATAAGGATATTGCCAGTCTGAAGGCCAAAATTTTGGCAACGGGCCTTTCCATATCCCAATTGGTTTCTACCGCCTGGGCTTCCGCTTCTACTTTTAGAGGTTCTGACAAGCGTGGCGGTGCCAATGGAGCACGTATACGACTGGCACCACAAAAAAACTGGAAGGTAAACAACCCCAAACAATTGGCCCAAGTTTTGGACAAATTGGAGGGCATTCAAAAAGAATTCAATGCCGCACAATCCGGAAACAAAAAAGTTTCTTTGGCAGACCTTATTGTGTTGGCAGGGAACGCTGCTATAGAAGAGGCCGCAAAAAATGCCGCGAAGAAAGTAACGGTTCCTTTTTCTCCTGGACGTACCGATGCTAGCCAGGAGCAAACCGATGTGGAATCTTTTGAGCCACTTGAACCACGTGCAGATGGTTTCAGAAATTATCTCAAAGAGAAATACGAAGTTACGGCAGAGGAAATGCTTGTTGACAAGGCGCAATTATTAACATTGACCGCTCCCGAAATGACCGTACTTATTGGGGGAATGCGTGTGCTCAACACCAATTACAACGGGTCCCAGCATGGAGTTTTTACAAAGAGGCCCGAGTCCTTGACCAACGATTTCTTTGTAAATTTACTAGACATGGACACCACTTGGAAGGCTATTTCCGATTCCCAAGACGTCTTTGAAGGACATAGCCGTAAAACGGGCCAACTTAAATGGACCGGCACCCGCGCCGATCTTATTTTTGGATCCAATTCCGAGCTACGTGCCATTGCAGAAGTTTATGCCTGTGAGGATTCTGGAGATAAGTTTGTAAAAGATTTTGTTGCGGCCTGGACCAAAGTGATGAACTTGGATCGTTTTGATTTGGCATAGATCTGCTTAACATTAATAAGCCTATGGGCTCAGAATTTATAACCAAAAAAGGTGGTCTGTACAGACCACCTTTTTTAATACCGCTTGTAATTATTTTAGATCAATTAAGATTGACGACCTTTACTTTTCAATAATGACGGTCTCCGCTGAGGCGCCAAGATCCAAGAGCAGTTCTGTAATATTTTGTACAAACTTTTTGGGTCCGCACAAATAAAAGTTCTGGCCAAAGTCGGAAATATTGTCGATTAAAAATTTGCGATCTATCCTATTTCCCCTAAATCCCACCACATTCTCGCGGGTAAATATTTTTATAAAATTACCACCGAGCATCTGTTGCAATTCTTCTTCCATAATAACGTCTTCGGACGTTTTATTGGAATAAATCAATTTATTGCCATGTAGGTTCTTATGGGTATATAGATGCCTAAAAATAGATATGAAAGGTGTAATACCAGCTCCACCGGCAATAAAAATGCCCGGCCCCTTGTATTGGATTGCTCCAAAAACCTCATGAAGAATAAGTTCTGCCCCAGCGTGGGTGCGGCCCAACAAATTGGTCACCCCTTCATGATCATTATAGATTTTGATCATAAATTCCAAGAATCCATGTTCCATTATGGAGGTAAAGGTAAAGGGCCTCAATTGGTCTTTCCATTCCGGTAAATTAATGGCAACCTCAGTTGCCTGTCCCGGGATAAAATTATAACCCGCTGGTCTTTCCACCACAAAACGTTTCACATCATGGGTAATATAATGTGTCTCCAATATCTTAACGATATGTTGCTTATTTGCTTTCGGCATAATTGTAATCAATTTGAAGATATCAAGGTAATAAATTATTTATTGTTCAAACTAACCCAACTTAGAACGGACTGAAAATAAGAATTATCCACTACCCTAAAATACTTTCTATCTCCTTCAGCTCTGCCCCGCTAAAATTAATGTTCCTTAGCGCTTCCAAATTATCCAGCAATTGTTCTGTGCGACTAACACCAACAAGTACCGTAGATATACGTTGGTCTTTCAGCAACCAGGCAATGGCCATTTGGGCAAGACTTTGTCCTCGATTCCCGGCCAACTTATTGAGCCGACCTACCTTGTCCAAAACTTCAGGTGTAATTTGGTCCTCCTTCAAATAACGACCATCCTTGCTTGCCCTACTATCTTCAGGGATGCCTTTTAAATATTTCTTGGTCAATACGCCTTGTGCCAAGGGCGAGAAAGCAATAGAGCCAATCCCCTTTTCTTCCAAAACGTTCAGCAAGCCATCCTCTACCCAACGGTCGAACATATTATAACGGGGTTGATGTATCAATAAGGGTGTACCTAATTTCTTCATTATTCTTGCGGCGCTGGCCGTAAGCTCGGCCGGGTACTGGGAAATACCTGCGTATAGTGCCTTACCACTTTGTACCAGATGATGCAACGCACCCATGGTTTCTTCCAAGGGGGTATCGGGATCTGGTCTGTGATGGTAAAATATATCTACGTAATCCAGCCCCATTCTTTTAAGGCTTTGATTGGCAGAGGCAATCAAATATTTGCGGGATCCAAAATTCCCATAAGGGCCGGGCCACATATCCCACCCTGCTTTACTGGAAATAATAAGTTCGTCACGATAAGTCTTAAAATCCCTTTTAAAAATACGTCCGAAATTTTCTTCGGCAGCACCATATGGAGGACCATAATTATTGGCCAGATCAAAATGGGTAATCCCGTTGTCGAAGGCACATCGCAAAAGGTTGCGGCCCATTTCCAGATTATCTGTATGACCAAAATTGTGCCAAAGCCCCAATGAAATTAAGGGCAAAAGAATACCACTGTTGCCACAGCGACGGTATTGCATGGTATCGTAACGATTATCATTGGCCCTATAATGGCCGGGATCAAAAGAGTCGTTTATTTTCATTTTTACTATTATTATCTAATTAATTTGAACAAACCCCTAAGTTAGCAAATCTTTTAAGTTAAGGAAGGCTTTTTGGTGCATATGCGTATAACACATAGCTCAAGTTGATTTTTTGGCAGGAAAAAATTCAATCCAAAGCAAGATATGTTGGGTTCTATAAAGTTTTATATATTGAGGGTCTTCAAATTTTATTCTTCTTTGGATATATTGGTCAGGCCCAAAACCAAATCAAAGACAAAATAATACTATAAAAAAATTTGACTCAACCCTTAGTCCTCATTCAAAATAAACTCCTCCAATTTCTCGACCATTTTAATGCTTCCGCAAAAAATTGCCTCCCTTTGGTGCAGTTCCGTAGGTTCAATATCCATAATTCTCTTAGTCCCCGTAGTGGCCTTGCCCTTGGCTTGCTCGGTTAGAAAAGCTATAGGATTACATTCGTAGGTAAGACGTAATTTACCATTTTGCTTAGGTCCTATCCTTGGATACATGTAGATACCGCCCTTTATTAAATTTCTATGGAAATCGGCTACCATTGCACCTATATATCGTGAAGTGTACGGCCTGTCCCCCTCCTCTTTTTGGCAATACTTTATGTAAGCCTTAACCCCCTTGGAAAAATGAACATAGTTGCCCTCGTTAACGGAATAGATCCTACCGGTTTCCGGGAATTGCATATTGGGATGGGAATGATAAAAGGTGCCAAGAGCAGGGTTTAAGGTAAAGCCGTTTACGCCATTACCCGTTGTAAATACCAACATAGTGGAAGTACCGTACATAACATAGCCCGCAGCTACCTGGTTCCTTCCTGGTTGTAAAAAGTCCTTTAGCTCCACTGGACTTCCCAATGGGGATACCCTTCTGTAAATTGAAAATATGGTACCTACCGAGGCATTTACATCAATATTGGAAGAGCCGTCCAAGGGGTCGATGAGCACAACGTACTTATTGTTATTGTTACCGTCTATACTGTTTACGGCAATGAAATCCTCCTCCTCCTCAGAGGCAATACCACATACTATACCACGCTGTATTAGAGTTTGTATAAACTTATCATTGGCATAGACATCCAACTTTTGTTGGTCTTCCCCTTGAACGTTGGTATTACCGGCATCACCCAAAATATCCACTAGGCCGGCTTTGTTTACTTCATGGTTGGTAATTTTGGCAGCAAGCCGTATGGCATTTATCAGTTTTGACAATTCCCCAGTGGAATATGGAAAGGAGGATTGATTGTCAAAAATAAACTCGCCAAGGGTCCTTTTTTGATTTATGTTGGTCATCGGATAATATTTAATGCTCTAGTATTAGTATTTTTTTTTAATGGTGTAGAAGGTAATATTCCCTTTTATTGACCAGGAAGCCCTAATTTTTAACACAGGCAATAACAGCTAAAACCTTCTTAATTGCTTCTACAACATTTAGAGTTGATTCTTGTTAAACATTAAGGTAGTGACTTTTTTAACGCTATCAAAGCATTACTTACTTGATTGATCTTTTAAACTTTATTTTAAATAAAAGACCTGCTCTAAGTCTGTCGAAACCGGACTATTATTTTCATTGGTCTCCATGAGGCCTGCCATATGCACCCACCAATCCTTACAGATTTGGGTGTCGGCAATGGCGTTCCATTTTTCTTCGGATTCCAGTTCTGCATAACCAAACAAAATATGGGTTTCACGATCCAGAAAAATGCTGTAATTATGAACCCCATGCTTTTTTAACACCTCTTCCAACTCCTTCCATATTGGATTGTGTCTTTGGGCATATTCTTCTATGCTATTGGGATAGACCTTCATTTTAAATGCTTTTCGTATCATTTTTATTTTCTTATAGGAGTTAGTGCAATCAATTTAAATCCATACAGGTATTTATTTTGACAAATTTAAACCTTGAGGTAAGATTATGTATCCTGCACAGTACTGCTTTAGCTTGAAATAAGTGATATATACCCTGTAAAACAGCATAGTACAGGATGCTTTCGAGAACAATATTTGTTAGACTTGCTTACCAGTTTTAAAACGGTCTTCATGGACTTTCGGATTGCAGTTTCCAAAAAAACTGGGCAGAATTAACTTTAAAAATGACTATAATACAATTGACAAAATTCTGAAACATAGTGTAATCACAGTCCATGCATTGAAGCCTTTCATTCTAAAATAATCAATAACCCAACGAAAAATTGAAAGGTTCAATATTTATAAGAAAACTATAGGCTATGTGGAGTTGGAAGATTAACATCTTAAAATGTCTTAGCTTTAAGAACAATAACGGGAGTGTCCTTTAAATAAGATTCATAATTATGAAAATAAGCAACTACATCTTTCTTATACTTGGTATTATCCTAACCACTTCCTTTGGATATAAAAATGCCAGAATTGAACCTAAAAAGAAGGACAAACCCAACGTTTTATTTATCGCCATAGACGACCTTAACGATTGGATCGGAGTTTTAGGGGGACATCCCCAGGCCAAAACACCCCATATGGACCGGTTGGCCCAACGTGGCGTTCTTTTTAGCAATGCGCACTGTCAGGCTCCCGTATGCAATCCCAGTAGGGCAAGTGTCATGACCTCCCTATATCCCAGTACCTCCGGTATTTACTTTTTAAATCCAGATATCGTAGAATCCCCTGTGGCGAGTAGAAATATAGTAATGCCCAAGCGGTTTCAGCAAGAAGGTTATAATGTCTCTGCAGCTGGAAAGATCTTCCATAACGGGAAAGGAATCAACGAAACCCATATTCCAAATTATGCAGGGCAGTTTGGAGGGTTTGGTCCCATGCCAGAACAAAAGATAAGCACTTATCCTGGACATCCTTTATGGGATTGGGGCGTTTATCCAGAACGTGATGATCAGATGCCCGATTATCAAATTGCGAGTTGGGCAGCGCAAAAATTGACAGAAAAACTGGACCAGCCCTTCTGGATGGGCGTAGGATTCTACCGGCCACATGTGCCGCAATTTGCCCCCCAAAAGTGGTTCGATATGTATCCCTTGAAATCTTTACAACTGCCAAAAACAATAACCGGAGACCTAGATGATATTTCGCCATACGGCACGGATCTCAGCCGCTTGAAACATGTATCGCCAACTTTTGAATGGGTAACGGAAAATGAGCAGTGGAAACCTTTGGTACAGTCCTATTTGGCCTGTGTAAGTTTTGTGGATGATCAGGTAGGGCGAGTGCTCGATGCATTGGACGAAGGAGCTTATGCAGACAACACCTATGTTGTATTGTTCAGTGACCACGGATTTCATTTGGGCGAAAAAGAACGCTTTGCCAAACGTAGCCTATGGGAGGATGGGGCGCGAGTACCAATGATCATTATGGGTCCCGATATTCCTAAAGGACAAGTTATTCATAAGCCCGTACAATTACTGGACATCTACCCTACCCTGCTGGAATTATGCAATCTAAAACCCGATCCAAAACACGAGGGTAATTCCCTAGCGCCCCTTTTAAAAAATATGGACGCCGAATGGCCCCATTATGCCAGAACCTGTTTTGGACCGGGCAACTATTCCATCGTATCGGAGCAGTATCGTTATATGCAGTACAACGATGGGTCCGAGGAGTTTTACGACCATAAAAACGACCCCCATGAATGGTATAACGTTATAGGCAAGCCGGAATATGTGGAAGCAATTGGGAAGCACAGAATTCAAGTGCCCATGAACAGGCATCATATCCTGGGGAATGGTTCCACCGGACACGAATCTTATGAGGCTACAGAAAGGGAGAACAATTAATCAGTATGCCTTTCAACTTTGTTAAAATCCAAAACAAAAAAAAGCGACTGCCTTTTTAGACAGCCACTTTTATTCTTGTTACACCAAACAAACCATACCTACCAAACTTTTTAAGCTGGCAAAAATGACCGATATTTCATGGTGGAATTTATAGTTTTTAAAACACTTTCCTTAAGATACCTTCCCAGGCACCTAACCTATTGACAACCTATTACAAAAGAAAGAATACATAGGTAAATTCACTATCACATTTTAGCCATGCTTAGCCATTCTTCTTTGCTTGCAGGTAATTTTTGATGCTCCAGCATTAGCTGCCATTTTCCATTCTTTTTTGTCAATAGGGCATCGAAATGTATGAACCTTTCCGTACGTTCTCCATTTTCATCCAATAGATCATGCCTAAATATGCCCCTTTCAAAAGCAGTGGTAATATCCCCTGTCCGCTCTGAAAACCGAAAATCCAATTCTACTTTAGTTATTCCCTTATTTGTTTTTTCCAGTCCGTCCTTCCACTTTTCCAATGCCTCCTTTAAAGAGTAACAGACCTTGCCCCTATCCGAGACCAAAATCCCATCTTCATGGAATGTTGCCCCATATCCCATAACATCCCCGGCTTCCACTTTTTCCTTTACTACATTCCAATATGCGTTCAGCTCAGTTATTCTATTCTGTGCAAACGAATTACATGTGAATAATAAACCTATGAAAGCTACTTTTAACACTACCCTGATTTCCATTTATTTATCTTTTAATAATCTGTCCTGAAATATTTTAATCCTTGGTTTTTTAATTGCTGTCTGCAAGATAACCCACATTTTGCAAATAATTCAAGTAGGCTAAAATTGAGGAATTCATTAATACCAAAAAGGGGATATCTCTTTCTAAAAAAATAATCATTAAAAAAATGCAACCTTTCACCTTCTTGTTTGTCTTTAGAACATCAATCATAAAATCTTGAGTACATGAAAACAAAATCTATTGGCATCGGTCTTATTCTATTATGCGGTCTTATTTCATCTTGTGATCATGAAATAATTAGGCCAAGGGGAGATATTACCACTAGGGAAGTAAGTTTTACCGGGTATTCTGCTTTAAAAATCTCGGATCCCTTCAGCACTTATGTCCGATTTTCGGATACGGAAGAAAAGATAGAAATTGAGGCAAATGAGAATCTACATGATAAGGTCATTGTTGAAATGGCGGACGGTACCCTGGGTATCAGGTTAAAGAACCATACAAGCATAAGGGGAAACCCAACCTTGAATGTGTACATTGTTACCAAAAGCATTACCGATTTTGATTTGTCAGGTGCTTCCAAGCTAAGTCTGGAATCTGAACTGGTGGCGTCCGACGTCTCCATTGAATTATCAGGGGCTTCCGAATTTACGGGGGAATTGGATATACAGCAGTTGGAACTGGAAGCAAGTGGGGCCGCCTATGTAGACCTTTTTGGACAAGTAGACAAATTGGACGCTTCCCTATCAGGGGCAAGCACTCTAAAGAATTACGATTTATCGGTCAAGGCATTGGATATCCGATTGTCCGGAGCAAGTGATGCCTATCTTTCGGTTACCGAAACCATAGATATCGACGCCTCCGGTGCCAGTAAATTGAGATATAAAGGAAGTCCGATTATTGTCAAAAGTAAACTATCCGGAGCTTCGGAAATCATCAAAAAACTATAGAACAGCTATAGGTTAAGGTGTGGGTTAACGCACTTAACCTATAGCATTATTTCAACCTTTTTGTATCCTTTTGCTAAATACCAAAAACAGGACACCACAAAGCAGCCATGCCGGTAAGGTTACAAAGGATAGAAACACATCGAACTGGACAGATATAAAATAAAAAAGACCAAAGCTTATTGCCCATGCAAAAAATACGGCCTTATTAAATTTTAGATTTGCCACTTCGGCAAAATTCTTAACGATGCCAGCCTGTTTGTGGAAAAAATGCTCGAACACGATAATAGCACCGAAAGGCGCCAAGATAAACCCGTAAAGGGCTACAAAATCCAACAATTTCATTGCAAAGGCTGGAAAAAGACCAGCTACGGTGGCCAAGGTCCCTGCAATTATTGTAACCCAAAAAGTGGATAATTTGGGTACTATGGCCTGAAAGGCTAGACCCGCTCTATATATTGTAGGGTTGGCAGTAGTCCACCCGGCCAAGACCACGGCAATTATTCCCAATACGCCAATGGCATTGTAGGCCAATGGTCCAGGGGCTACGGTAGGTGCCTCCCCATTGGAAAGCAGTCCTTGGGCTTCGGGCGATTTTAAATATACAGCATATAATAGCGCTGCCGCTATCCATGCCATATAATGTCCTACGTACATACCTGCTGCGGTTGTCCATCCACTGCTTGCCTTTTTCGCAAAACGGAATACCGATAGATCGGACATTCCCACGTGCATTGCCGCATTGGCGAACCAAGACCAAATAACCACATGCCAGAAGGTATATTTTATCTGTCCAGGAAAAGGTTCGGAACCTTCTCCCCATATATTCCAGAATTCCGACAGACTGCCTACCCCCAACTGACTTAAGGCCACAATCCCACAGGCCAAAAAGGCCAATACGATGACGGGCGACATCCAATTTGCTGCTTTGGATACGGTGTCGTATCCTTTAGAGGCTATCAAAGAGATCACCGCACCGAGGGCGATAACAATTATAACCCATGTCATTCCATTGGGCATGGTATCCGTAAGCTTGGGCATTTCCATATTGAAGGGAATTCCCACTGCTGTGGCCGAAACCGTGATCATGGCACCTGCCAGAAAACAGAAAAGTAACCCATTGGCCAAATTATAACCGGTAACCAGATTTTTTCCGCAGATTTTTTCCAATTGGTAGTACAAGGTCAATCTGTATTTTACGGCAATTTCGGCTGTCAGGAATCGCCAGCTGAGTACGGCCAAAAGATTGCCCAACAGAAGTCCTATAATAAGATCGAAGGCACTTACCCCAGTTGTCAGGAACAAAGGCCCTATTACAAATTCGGTTCCTGCTGCATGTTCCCCGGCATACATCCCAAGAAAACTCTTCCAACTTTTCAGTTTGGAGGTGGGTACGGGTACGCGTTCAAACTCTCCCCCTGCTATTTCCTCTATTTCTTCTTCTATGTTAAATTGGCTCATATTGGTTGGTTATTATTTTTAGTTAGGTGTGCGATTAAATTTAATTCAATCCTCTAAAGATTTAAAGTTAGGTTAGTTATTCATTGCCTGAATTTCTTAGTGTTCCTGACTTTTGTATTATGAACGGCACATGCTTTTTTAAGGCATAGTTTTTCTTCAGGAATTTCGGTTCCAAGGTAACATCGGATATAACTATGGCTGCTCCCAAGGCGGACCCTAAAGAAGAGTCCGTAGTACTGATCTTCATGTTGTCTAGATATCTTGATAGTAGTTGTATATACACCTCGTTATCACTAAAGCCTCCATCTATATAAAGTCTTTTAATATTTTCATTTCCGATGGCAGATCTTATACTTTTTACTTGTAACAGAACCAGCTCCAACATCAGCTGATGATAGGCGTGCTCAAATTTATCGTAGGGAATTTTGGTCTCCTCAGGCATGTTTTCGGACACAATACTCGCCCATTTAAACATGTGCTCAAAGTCTTTATTGATTTCAAAAAAAGTGTCCTGATTAAATTTCACTGTTCTGTGATAATCTTCCGACACCTTGAAATGGGCCGATAATTCCTTAATCTGAAGTTTATATTCGTTGCCTAAAAATAGTGTTGAGACCTTTACAGGGCTACCATCTATACGCATATTAAAAAGACAACCGTTACCAATATCTTCCTTGGTCAACATTCCTTTATTGAATGGGTTAATGGAAATACTCCAGGTACCTGTGGAAATTAGCAAAAAAGGCTTTTTAATGCTTCGGATATATGGCATAAGTGCTGAGGAACTGTCATGAACACCAACGCCCATTTGAATATTCTTGCCCTTGTAATTTACGGGGGTTGTTTCCCTGGAAGAAGCTATTGGAGGAAATTTTTCATGTATTCCTTCCTTGTACACCCAATCATGATAATCCTTCTTTTCATAATCCCACAGCATTGTATGGCATCCAATACTGGTAAATTCACTTACAGCTATTCCAGTAAACAAATAACTAAGGTATTGGGGCAGGTGCAGCGAATATTTTATCTTTTTGTATACCTCCAGTCTTGCATATTTTAGCCAGAATAAATGCATCCCGGTATTTAGCATGCCCAATTTCTGCGATCCCGTTGACCTGGAAAGCTCATTTTCGGGACCATATTTGTCATAGAAGGCATCAAATACTTCGGTTTTTAACGGCTTCATATAATTGTAGAGTGGCGTGAGAACTTTCCCGTTTTTGTCTATGTGCACCAAACTTGCCCCGTAACATGAAAAATTTAAGGCCCGTATCTCAAATTCGGGCGACTCCATCATCCTATCAAATACTTCTTTGGCCCATTTCTCCAAGGCTTCCAGGTTTTCGGTAGGATATCCGTCCTCGTCCGTAATTTCATCGAAACGACTATACTCCCGATATACCTCTTGAAAATCCGAATCGAATAGAAAGAATTTCTTGTTGGTTCTACCAATGTCAAATACAGCTGTTACCTTCTTTTTCATGCGGCCGTATTATAGTCCTGTAGCTACGGAATTTTTGCCTCTTGCCTGGATCAAATTTTCCCTCACCTTAAGCGACCTATAGGTATTTAAGGGAGAAAGTGCACCTCCACTCTTACGCCTTGCCTCCTGCAATAGAGGCCTTACATCTGTACGATAGGCATTCTGAAGTATCTCTTGACAACGAACTACATCGTTTTCCATTTGTGCCAACCTTAATTGGTCCTGATCTATCAAAAGCGCCTTGGCATATGCTTCCTGGATGGCTTCCAATGATTGGATCAAATCCTCCAAGGGGTCTTTAATATTATGACTGGCATCGATCATCCAAGCGGGATATGGATTCTGGGGATTATTGTTCATTCCATAGACCAATTCGTTAAAAATTAAAAAGAGGGCATAGGGTTTAATGCTGCCTACGGTAATATCATCGTCCCCGTATTTACTATCATTAAAGTGGAACCCTCCCAATTTGCCCTTCATCATCAAGGTGGCAACGATCTGTTCTATATTGGTATTGGGAAGATGATGACCCAAATCGACCAAGGTATATGCCCTATCGCCACATTCGTTGGCCAACATAAAGGAGGTGCCCCAATCCTGGATAACGGTACTGTAAAAATTTGGTTCATAGGGTTTGTATTCAATGAACAACTTCCAATCTTCCGGCAAGGCCCTATAGATATCCTTTAGACTGTCTTGGGTGTTTTGCAAGGCGTTTTGGAAATTGTTCTGTCCCGGAAAATTGGAACCATCGGCCAACCAGACGGTAAGGCTTTTAGAACCCAATTTGTTGCCGATATCAATAACATCAATATTGTGCTGCACTGCCTGTTCCCTGATAGCCTTTTCCCTATTGCTCAACGAACCGAACCTATAGCTTTCCTTGGCATTTTTTTGATCCTGAAAGGTGTTGGAATTTACCGCATCAAAAACAATGTTGTGCGAAGTGGCCAATTGCTTTATGGCTTCATAATCTTTGGGTACATCCCAAGGAATATGTAACGAAATGGCTCCGGCCGTCTGGGTAAGGGCATGCAAAATACCTACATCATCTATTTTTTGTTCCAAAGTGGATGGTTCCCCTTGAAAAGAAAATCTCCCAAATCTTGTTCCCCCCGCGCCTAACGCCCAACTTGGAATGGCTACTTGAAACTTGGACAACTTATTAATGATTTCTACTACATCATGCCCATCCTTTAACAAGTAATTCGACAAAAAATCGAATTTTTCCTGGTGCGGTTTTAAATCCTTTTGGTTTTTTTCCTGTATTCTTTCTTTATCTATTCTCATTATATTCCCGTTTAGAATTAGACCTGTCAGAAATTGGTACTCTCCCCTGACAGGTCTTAAAAAAATAACTCAAACTAACTTAACAATTATCTTACAAATGCATTGGCCATTCCGCCGTCCACATTTATTATATTGCCCGTAGTCTTATCCAGTATGGCAACACAGGCAAAAACACCGTTGGCAATATCCTCTGGGTAAATAATCTCGTTCAATAAATTTCTTTTGGCGTAGTGTGCAGGCAGTTCGTCTACGGTAATTCCGTAGGCTTTGGCCCTGCCTTCGGCCCAATCGCCTTCCCAAATCTTACTTCCCACAATTACCCCATCAGGATTCACTGTGTTGACACGGATCTTGTCCCCGCCCAATTCGGCGGCCAACAAGCGGGCCATATGTTGCTGTGCTGCCTTGGCCGTTCCGTAGCCCACATTGTTTGGACCAGAAACAAGGCCATTCTTACTGGCGATACTAATGAAATCTCCTCCCAAACCTTGCTTGCGCATTATGGCAACCGCCTGTTTGGCAAGTTCAAACTGCCCTTTCACCAAAACATTCTGTAATATATCCCAATCCTTTTCCGTGGTCTCGTCCAAGGGCTTGGAAATGGCTAGTCCGGCACTATGTACCACAATATCCACACCGCCAAACTCCAAACAGGCTTTATTATATGCTTCCTGGATAGACTCGCTTTTGGTGACGTCGCAAACGGCATAACTGGCCGTATCGGGCTTAAAGGTGCCCACGGCCTCCTGCAGTCGGTCTTCCGCTATATCGGTCAATACCACATTGGCACCTTCCTTTGCCAATTTATCGGCAATTGCCTTACCAATACCTCCACCAGCTCCGGTAACCAAAGCTACTTTTCGGGATAAGGGCTGTTCTTTCGGCATACGTTGCAATTTGGCCTCTTCCAGCAACCAATATTCAATATCAAAGGCTTCCTGTCTTGGCAAGGAGGTGTATTCCGTAATGGCCTCCGCGCCCCTCATTACGTTGATGGCATTGATGTAAAACTCGCTGGCCACCCTGGTGGTCTGCTTGTTCTTTGCAAAACTGAACATCCCTATACCAGGATATATTATAATTACGGGGTTGGGGTCTCGCATAGCCGGGCTATTCTCCCTTTTACAGGCCTCATAGTAGTCCTTGTACCCCTGTCTGTAGGCTTCAAAGGCCGGTTGCAGTTTTTTAAGTACGGCCTTGGCATCACCCAAATCCTCATTGGTATCCAGATCCAATACCAAAGGCTGTATTTTTGTTCTTAAAAAGTGATCGGGACAGGAAGTACCCATTGGTGCCAAGCGTGCCAAGTCCTTACTATTGATATACTCCAAGACCACATCACTATCTGAAAAATGCCCTATCATTCTATTTTCGGAAGAACAAAGTCCCCTTAGCAATGGCATTAATTGAGCAGCTTTTTCGGCGCGTTCCTCTTGGGGCAAGCTTTTAACTTTTTGTCCACCAAAAACGCTGCCTTTTTCGGCAATCTTTTTAGCAATGTACTCTGAAGCCTTTTCTATAACTTCCAAGCTGTTCATATAACATTCATAGGAGGTATCCCCCCAGGTAAAAAGTCCGTGGCTTCCCAAAACGATCCCCCTTATGCCCGGATTGTCCTTCAAGCATTTTTCCAATTGCAGGCCTAGATCAAATCCTGGCCTTTGCCATGGCACCCAGCCCATGGTATCTCCCCAAATTTCCTTGGTCACCTTTTCACTATCCTTGGCCGCAGCTACCGCTATCAAGGCATCTGGATGTAAATGGTCTATATGTTTAAAGGGGAGCAAACCGTGCAAGGGCGTATCTATGGACGGAGCCTTGCTGTCCAGGTCGTATATACAATGGTCAAAAAGGCCAACCATTCGATCCTCATCCGCAAGACCTCCATATACGTTTTTCAAGTTTCTCAATCTCTCTGTATACAGTCCGGCAATACCTGCCTTGTTCAAAGTACCTATATCGCCTCCCGAACCTTTGATCCACATGACCTCTACCTCTTCATTGGTCAGAGGATCCTTTTCAACAGTCTTACAGCTGGTATTCCCTCCACCATAATTGGTGATTCGTAGATCGGCCCCCAAAATATTGGATCTATAAAGAAACAGTTCTACCTGATCGTCACCCAGCACTTCCGCCTTGCTCTCCTCCCAGAGATAATTAACGTATTTAAAATTCTTTACGGAATGATTCATAATTAATAGCTTGATAATTTTTATATTCGCTAAAGTATTACACAGTTCTCCTGTATGCATCCTGTACTGTACTGCAACCAATGATTTTTTTATTTTTTGACCAGGCGAGATCCAAAGGAGCTTAAGTTTATCAATAAAATTCTATATAAATAGCTTATTATTGGAATATAAACAAAAGTGGCAAACCTATTATATTAAATTCCCATTATTATAGATATGTTCAAATACCTTAAAATTGATGAAAATTCCAGGATCCCTAAATATAAACAGATAGTGGATTCCGTAATCAATAATATTTCCAATGGAAACCTGAAGATCGACGAAAAAATTCCTTCTATCAATAGTTTTAGTGAGGAATTTCTACTTTCTCGCGATACCGTTGAAAAAGCCTACCAAATATTAAAGGAACGAAAGATTATTACCTCTATTAGAGGAAAAGGTTATTACATAACCAGAACAAAACTAATTGCCAAGGTCAATATCCTATTCCTCATAAACAAGTTGAGTGCCTATAAAATGCGTATTTACAATTCGTTTATAAATACTATAGGCGGTAACTCCCACACGGACCTACATATTTACCATTGCGACAATACACTTTTTGTAAATTTAATAGAGAAGAATATCAACGCATATGATTATTACGTAATCATGCCACATTTTAAGACAGACGATCTTAAACACATAAGCTATACAGACGAAGCCATTAAGGCCATCAATATGATCCCCAAGAACAAACTAGTTTTGATGGACAATAACAATCTCGAGATTAACGGGGATTTCATTGAAATTTACCAGGATTTTGAGAATGATATTTATAACGCCCTAAAGGAAGGATTGACAAAGATTTCGCGATATGGAAAAATGATTCTGGTCTATCCTGAAAATGCAGTATACCCTTATCCCAGAAGAATTCTGCACGGCTTTCGTAAGTTTTGTGCTGAGCACAAAATAGACTTCGAGATTATTGATGAGATTTATGACGATATCATCCTTAAAAAAGGAGATCTCTTTATTACCATTGAAGAAACGGACCTGGTAAATTTGGTAAACCAAATCCGTGACAAGGAGTTTATTTTGGGTGTAGAGATCGGGGTAATCTCCTATAACGATACCCCGCTCAAGGAGTTGTTGGGCATTACCGTTATTTCTACAGATTTTAAGGCGATGGGGGAAACTGCCTCCAGAATGATTTTGAACAAGGAAAAAGGAAAAATAAAAAACCCCTTCAATTTTATAGACAGGAATTCTATATAAGGCCTTCAAGTACCTCTCTCATATCCATATAGTATATCAAAAATTAAAATTACTAATTGTTGTCAACACTTTAGAACAGCATTTTAGTCCATTAATACTACATGAGCACCTCCAAATTCTATTAACAGCATCCAACAGAATAGTTCAATAGAATAACTTATGTAGGTTTAGTCACAAATTAAAACTCCTAGGCAAGTACCGGCCCCTTTTAATTAATGAAGTATGGTCGGAATAATGTTGAATTTTTTTGAAGTTCTTGATAAGGAATACAAAACAAGGGCAACAATAAATATCCTACCCCATTTTAAAATAAAACCCCATTCTTCTTACAACCAAAAATTTTACGAGATAGAGGGATTTTGGTGCTACGGCGTTTTTAAAAACAGGAAAGACAATTACCAACAATTAACCCTTTTATAAAGCTTTAGGGATATCGTATAAAATTGAAAATATTCTTCTTTTAAAATTCAAATTATAGTACACATTCTAAAAGCACGGATTTTGAACTGTAGACCCCTTACTGAACAAAAGTTTATTAAAACTATACACCTCAAGTAAAACCATAATTAGCTAATATACCCTATGTTATATATAAAATATACCCGCTTATATATAATATTTGCAGCGTTAAAAATTTAACATACTAGACCAGCACAGTACAGGACAGTTATACTCAACCACAACTATATATTTAAACATTCCTTGATTATTTCTTAAAATTTTAGGGATTACTAATTAAACTAAACTAAATAATACAAGATTATGAAAAGAAGAATTTACAGGATTCCCCGGAAATTCCTATTCCTTTTAACTATGCTTTATGGCATTGCTATGCAGGCACAAGATGTAACTGTAAGCGGTACTGTGCTATCGGCAGACGATTCAATGGGCTTGCCGGGAGTAAATGTTGTTGTTAAGGGAACAACTACGGGAACAGTAACAGATTTTGATGGCAACTACAGTATTGTTGCCCCCAGTGCGAATAGTACATTGGTTTTCACCTACATTGGTTTTACCGCCCAAGAAATTCCAATTAACGGAAAAACCCAATTAGATGTAACCATGTCCGAAGATGCGGCTGCTCTTGATGAAGTAGTTGTTGTTGGTTATGGTACACAAATTAAAAGACAGGTAACCGGGTCAGTGTCTACCATACAGGCAGAAGAACTCGCCGATATTCCGGTCTCCCAGATTACCCAAAAAATACAGGGTAGGATTCCAGGGGTTCAGATTAATCAGAGCACAGGTAAACCTGGTCAGGGTATGTCGGTACGTATTCGTGGGCAACTATCCGTTTCTGGAGGAAGTGACCCATTGTATGTGGTAGATGGCTTCCCCATTTCTGGTGGAATCAACAATATAAATCCGGATGAAATCCAGGATATTTCTATTCTGAAGGATGCCGCTTCTACTTCACTTTATGGGTCAAGGGCAGCCAACGGTGTTGTCTTGATTACTACCAAAAGTGGAAAAGCTGGTGAAACCAGTGTAAGTTTAAATGTTTCTACCGGTATGCAGAGCGTTCCTGATAGGGGAAGGATAGAAATGATGAATGCAGTTGAATTCGCCCAATTCAAAAAGGAGTACTATGAGGATCAAGGCGATCCAGTGCCCGATATCTTCCAGAATCCCTCCCAATATGAGGGTCAGACCAATGATTGGTATGATGCGATGCTAAGGACAGCCCCAATGACCAATTACAATCTTACCATTACCTCCAACAAGGAAAAACTGCGAACTTCGGTGATTCTAGGCTTCTTTGATCAGGAAGGTGTGGTCTTAAGTTCAGATTATAAGCGATATTCTTTAAGGGCAAATTTGGATTATAGCTTATCGGACAAGGTCCGGATTGGCGTGAACATAGCTCCAAATTACATCTTGGACAACATACCAAGAACAGATGGTAGCAGGGGTACGGGTCTATTGTTTAACGCATTGCACACTTGGCCAATCATGCCAATCTACAATGAGGACGGCACCAGAACGGAATTCAATCGTTTTCCGGCAAATACAGGTAACATCTTCTCTTATGCCAACTGGCTTAATTCTGCAGAAAGGATTCAAGATGGATCCAAGGAGGTCAATCTTTTGTCCAATGCCTATATTGAATATGAACCAATTGAGGGACTTAGCATTAAATCCAGTCTTAATGCAGAATTGTACAATGACCAATATGAATTATTTACGCCTACTAATGCCACCTATGCCATCAACCGTCCTATCCCGACCAACAACGAGGCAGTTTGGGATGAAAGGACTACTTTTTCCTGGTTGAATGAAAATACGGTGAATTATACCAAAAGTTTTGGGGAACACAATTTATCGTTTTTAGGTGGTTTTAGCTTTCAAAAATATCGTATGGACCGCAGTAGGGTTGCAGCGAGTAATTTTGCGGATGACAGATTGCCAAATATACAAGGAGCTGCAGACATTAATAGAGGCGGCACGTTTAATCAGGTTCAGGAATGGAGTTTAGTTTCCTTGTTTTCAAGACTAACCTATAACTACATGGGAAAATATCTTTTGACAGGTTCCATTCGTAGTGATGGTTCTTCAAGATTTGGCTCTGACAACAGATGGGGAACCTTTCCGTCCGTATCCGCCGGTTGGATTGCTTCCGATGAAGCTTTTTTAGAAGATGTGGAATCCATTTCACTTCTTAAACTCAGGGCCAGTTATGGTGTTACCGGGAACAATAATATTGGTAACTATACCCAATACGCTTTAATAAACAATACGGTAAATACCGTATTTGGTAACGATTTTGCCCCGGGTTCAGCGGTAAATTCACTTTCAAATGCCAATTTGGGATGGGAAACCACAAAGCAGTTTGATATCGGATTGGACTTAAGCCTATTTGGAGATAGGGTTTCATTCGTATATGACTATTATACCAAGAATACGACCAATCTATTGTATAATGTACAAGTTCCGAGGGAATCAGGCTTTACCAACTTTAGCGATAACATTGGTGAAATTAAGTTCTGGGGTCATGAATTTGGTCTAAATACCATTAATACTACTGGTAAATTCAGATGGACCACCAACGCCAATATATCCTTCAACAGAAATGAGGTAGTTGCACTTGCCGATGGTATAGACAGGGTTTATGGTCCAGGTGGCTGGCACATTACCCAAGTAGGAAAGCCATTTGGCCAATTTTATGGACATTTATCCGATGGAGTTTATCTAAATCAGCAGGATTTGGATAGCTCGCCTCAAGTTCCTGGTCGTTCAACGGTAGGTAGTATAAAATTACTGGATCTTAATGGTGATGGGATCATAACCAACGGGGGCGATTTTGACGACCGCACAATTACAGGCAGTCCATTCCCCGATTTCACCTATGGTATTACCAATACCATCAACTACAATAATTTTGACTTTTCTGTAGTGGGAACAGGATCATATGGTAATGAATTGATGGTTAGGCATCTATACAGTACCACCAACTTGGATGGAGTATTCAACCTTTTAAAAGATGTAAAATACAGGTTCCGATCTGTTGAAAATCCTGGAAGGGGCTTTTACGGAACTACTGTAGGTGGTGGTAATGTTACCGGTATTGAGAGGGATTGGATGAGCGATCGTTTTATAGCCGATGCTTCATACTTTAATATTAGAAATATCACTTTAGGGTACACCATTCCAAAATTGGATAAGTACTTTAAGTCCGCTAGAGTATATGGCTCAATTCAAAACGTACATATATTCACTAAGTATTGGGGCGGACCAAACCCTGAAATTAGTGTACAGAACGATGGAAATGGAGATGGTGGAAACCTTGCCTCCGGGGTAGATATTTCAGGATATCCGGTTCCAAGAATTTTTAGTCTAGGTATAAACTTAAACTTTTAAATTGTGACAGCTATGCCAAAACATATTTCACTTTCGACAAATTTTAAAACTAAAAAAATGAAAAAAATATTTTATTTTATCGCAGCAATGCTTGGTTTTCTAGCGAGCAGTTGTGACGAGGAATTAACCATCTTCCCAGAAGACTCGTTGAGTGTACCTACCTTCTTTAAAACGGAAGAGGATTTTACCCAAGCCGTGAATGGTGCCTATGTTCCTCTACGTGGGATCCATAATGCATCCAAGCCCTATTTGTCCGAGATGCACTCGGACAATACCTATTTTGCACGTAACACTGCTTTCGGAGCTACGGATAATCAAGAGGATATAGCAGACCACTCCATACCAAGCAATGGGGGTATAACCGCGAATACCCACGTAGAAAATATATATGTTCAATATTATTTGATTATTGCCCGCACCAATCAGATTTTGGCTACAATAGATGAGGCAGAGTTTGATGAAACTGCGAAAGCAAATGTTAAAGGGCAAGCACTTTTTTTGAGGGCCTATTCTTATTTTGAGTTGGCACAGTTCTTTGGTAGCGTGCCGCTGCATCTTGAGCCCGTAGTAGACCGTGAAGGGGCAGCTTTGCCCCTAGCTTCCGAAGATGAGCTATACGCACAGATTATTGAAGATGCCAAGGCGGCGATTCCTTTATTGCCCCTTAAATCGCAGCAACAACCGGGTAGGGTAACCTCAGGTGCCGCCCAAACCCTTTTGGGCAATGTATATGTAGTCCGTAAGCAATGGCTGGAAGCTGAGCTAGTCTTGCAGGCAGTTGTGGACAGTGAGGAATATATGTTGATGCCCAATTATGAGGATGCCTTTTCGGGGAATAGCGACAACAAGAACAATATGGAGTCGGTTTTTGAAATCCAGTATAGGGAAGGTTCAGATGGTTTGAATGGCAATTTTTTATACAACTTTCTGCCAAGACCACTTACCGCTGCTGAAGTTGGTGCAATTACCGGAACATCCGATGCCCAACCACTTAACGGGGAAGGGAACAATATCCCTACCCCAGATATCATTGAGGCTTATGAGGATGGGGATTTAAGAGAAGATGCATCGATAATGTACGTTACCGCCAGTGAGAGCTTTTGGGAAGACGGTATTTATCCTATCATTAAAAAGTATGTGGAGCCACATGCACTAAATAACAACCATGGTATGAATTGGCCAGTCTATCGTTATTCGGAAGTATTATTATTATTGGCGGAATCACTTGAGGAACAAGGAAAACCGGGAGCAGACACTTACCTAAAAGAGGTGCGTGACCGCGCCGGATTAGGGGATTATTCCGGGGATTTGGGAGAAGCAATCTTCAATGAAAGAAGGGTAGAGCTTGCATTTGAAAACAAAAGGTGGTTTGATCTGGTAAGAACCGGTCGCGCCATAAACGTTATAACCGCCCATGGGAATAAGATAAAGGCCAATCCAGTGGACTATTATTATCCTGCGGGAGTTGAACCAAGAGGTAACGTTTTTACCAACATTTCTGAAAGGTATGCACTTCCGGCCTCAGAATCGTCCTTAAATCCTAATTTCTAATTATATTAGGCAGATAATTAAAAACCAAAGATAATGACCAGAATAATTGCCTTACTTATTTTTTCAATGCTTTTGTCCGTTTCTTGCGAGGATTCCAAGAAAATGGAAACTGCAAGTGGCCAGGAGCTTCCTCCAAAATTGGCGAAGCTAAAATTACAGCCCGGCTTTGAAGCGGAACACCTTTATAGTCCCGCTGATAATGATCAGGGATCATGGGTAGCCATGGCCTTCGACAACAAGGATCGACTAATCACTGCCGATCAATACGGTGCGTTATATCGCCTGGAGCTCCCTGCAATTGGCTCTGATGTGCTAACTCCCAAGATTGAAAAACTTAGGATACAAACCGGGGAGGCCGTGGCCGATTCGATAATCCAAATGGGCTATGCCCAAGGACTGCTCTACGCTTTTAACAGCCTGTATGTAATGGTAAATCATCGTGGTGATGATGAATTCGAGAAAGGCAGTGGACTATATCGTTTGCAGGATACGGACAACGATGACCAATATGACAAGATCACCCAGTTAAAGGCATTGAACGGTGCGGGTGAGCACGGTCCGCATAGTATTGTCCCTAGTCCGGACGGAAAATCCCTGTACGTTATTGCCGGAAACCATACCGATCTTCCGGAAATGGACGACTATCGCCTGCCCAATGTTTGGCAGGATGACAACCTCTTCCCCCAAGTTAAGGATCCCCGCGGCCATGCCAATGACCGCGGTGCCCCAGGGGGATGGATAGCTAAAATAGACCCGGAAGGGAAACACTGGGAGTTGATCAGTGCCGGTTTCAGGAATCCGTTTGATCTTGACTTTAACGATGAAGGGGACATGTTCGTATACGATTCGGACATGGAATGGGATCTGGGCATGCCATGGTACCGTCCTACCCGTATCTGCCATGTTACCAGTGGTAGCGAATTTGGTTGGAGAACGGGGAATGGAAAATGGTCCCCTGCATATCCGGACAACCTTCCTGCTATTGTAAATATTGGACAGGGATCTCCCACCAATGTGGTTTACGGAAGAGGGGCGAAATTTCCTGAGAAATATCAAAAGAGCATTTATGCCTTCGACTGGAGTTTTGGTATCATTTATGCCATTCACCTTAAGGCAAATGGATCCTCCTATGATGGAGAGAGGGAGGAATTTTTATCAGGGATACCGCTTCCTTTAACGGATGGTGTAATAGGACCTGATGGTGCCATGTATTTCATGACCGGAGGGCGTAGATTGGATTCCGATCTTTACAGGGTCCACTATACAGGAACCGAGGACGTAGCGGCTGCCAACAAGGCATCCGAACTTACCGAGGGGAATAAGATAAGAAGACAATTGGAAGAATATCATACAGGTCCAAAGAGTGGTGCGCTAGAATTTGCATGGCCGTATCTAAACAATGCGGACAGGTTTATCCAATATGCGGCACGTATTGCTGTGGAGCATCAACCAGTTAAGGAATGGCAGGGCAAGGTGCTTTCCGAAAAGGACCCGGCTACCTTGGCTCAGGGAATTATAGCCTTGGCCAGACATGGCAGTAAATCACAGCAAGACCAGATGCTGAATGCCCTTTTGGGGGTAGATTACTCCACGCTTACATCCCAACAGCAAGTGGCCCATTTACGGGCTTTCGAGCTTACTTTGTCCCGCTTTGGTCTTCCAGGTGCAGCTGTTAAGAACAAGGTCATTGATTATCTTTCGCCACAATATCCGGCAACTACAGATGTCTTGAACCAAATGCTCAGCAAAACACTCGCCTATTTGGACGACCCCACAGTAGCCACCAAAACATTGGCACTGTTGGAATCGAATACAGGGGAGAATGTAGATGTAATGGCCAATACGGCTACGGAGGCTTCGGACCTTATTTTGAGAAATCCTCAATATGGAATGGATATAGCCCTGACCCTGAAAAACATGCCTCCTGCCCAGCACACTTATTATGGAATGGTGTTGGAGGATGTCGACAAGGGATGGACCCCAGAACTTCGTGAAAAGTATTTTAAGTGGTTCAACAAGGCCTTTTCATTTAAGGCGGGAAGAAGCTATATCGGTTTCATAGACAAGGCCAGACAAAAGGCATTGACACATGTACCTAAGGATCAGTTCGATTTTTACGATAAGATGTCGGGCGCGGATCTGTTGTCCAGTTCCGGTAATGATTTAGCGGTGTCTACAGTTCAGCCCAAGGGCCCACGCCACAATTGGAAAGTGGAAGATATTGAACCCTTGGTAGCAGAAGGCCTCAATGGGAGGGATTTTGAATACGGCAAAAGTATGTTCGCGGCTACCACCTGTATCACTTGTCATTCCATGCAAGGAGAAGGAGAGAATATTGGCCCGGACCTAACACAATTGGGGACCCGTTTTTCACCCCAGGATATACTTAAGGCCATTATTGAACCGAACGATGTAATTTCGGATCAATATAATACCACTGTGTACACCCTGAAGGATGGAAAATCGATCGTAGGAAGATTGATGAACGAGACGGAACAAAATTATATTGTCTCGCAAAACCCATATGCTCCCGATCAAACCCGTGAAATACCCAAGGACCAAGTTGTGGACACCAAACTTTCCACAGTATCCTGGATGCCTCCAGGAACCATCAATAGACTAAATGCCGAAGAAGTTAAAGACCTTTTGGCCTATTTGGTTGCCGGGGGAAATCCTGATAATCCAATTTATACCGAAACAGGGGCCAACCAGTAGCAATGGCTATTTTAATTGCATTGACCAGTCCTTACAGGTTAAAAAGACCTGCACCGTTTAAGTTAAACGCTATGAACTTAAACGGTGCAGCGTTTTTTATAAACGCGGTCTTTTTACTAACTGCTGCTTTCCTATTTGCACAACCGAAACCCTTAAAGTTTAGCAAAGAACAGATTGCTTCCGAAACTTATGAAACCGTAGGAGTGTTCGATGTGGACAACGACGGTAAACTAGACCTAGTCTCAGGAGCCTATTGGTATAAGGGGCCTGATTTTCAAGCCCGTCACTATATAGGTTCGGCAAAACGATATGGCGAATATTATGATGATTTTTCCACTATTCCATTGGATGTGAATGGGGATGGCCTAATGGACTTCATTACCGGCGGCTGGTTCGGAAAACAATTGGTTTGGAAACAAAATCCTGGTGATGGCGGTGAATGGCAGGAACATTTGATAGCCGAAGCGGGCAATATTGAAAGTACGCGTTCTTGGGATCTGGACGGAGACGGCATCATAGAAATTATTCCCAATACTCCCAACGACTCTTTGGTGGTTTATAGATTGCTATTGGATAACAATAAAAAAGGTGCAGGAATGTTCAGCAAACACTCCATTTTTGGTCCGCATGGACATGGCCTTGGATTTGGCGATATAAACGGCGACGGATTCACTGATATTATTGTATCAAAAGGTTGGTTGCAAGCACCAGAGGATACCTATAAAGGGGAATGGAAAATGCATCATGAATTTGACTTGGGCACTGCAAGTGTTCCCATAATAGTTGCCGATGTGAACAAGGATGGGCTTTCGGACCTTATTGTTGGCCAAGGACATGATTACGGCCTCTCTTGGTACGAACAAAAACCCGCTACCAAGAAACAAAAAACCCAATGGACAAAACACGCCATAGACCCCTACAATTCGCAGTACCACAGTATGGAATGGACAGATATTGATCTAGATGGGGAAAATGAACTGATAACAGGGAAACGTTACCGCGCACATAATGGAAAAGACCCCGGTGGTAACGATGAACTTGGTCTTTATTATTTCAAGTGGAACGGGGAGAATTTTAGTAAACAAGTTATTGATTACGGACCCTATGGTCGTGGAAAGGGAACCGGAGTCTACTTTAGTGTATCCGATGTGGACAATAACGGAATGAAAGATATTATCGTGGCCGGAAAGGACGGCCTTAACATTTATTACAACGAACCAATAAAACAATAAAACATGAATTTAAAAAGAATTTTTAAGCCTCATATATTAATACTGCTTGCAATTGTTGGCCTACAATCCTGTAAGGAGAAAAAAGAAAACGCACCGCAACAGGAAGTGGCTGTGGCCACTACGGAGCAGGACGGATTTGTACAGATCTTTGATGGCAAGACACTTGATAACTGGGTAGGAGATCCCAACTATTGGAGGGTAGAAAACGGTAATCTTGTGGGAGAAGTAACTCCAACGACCTTACTAAAGAACAACACCTTTATTATTTGGCAAGGCGGACAACCTGCAGATTTTGAACTAAAGCTAGAATTCCGCATAGCGGAAGCAGGGAACAGCGGTATAAACTACCGCAGCGATAAAGTGGATACCATTCCTTTTGCGTTACGTGGTTATCAGGCCGATATTGACGGTAAAATACGATATACCGGTCAGAACTATGAGGAGAAAAAGCGTACTACTTTGGCCTATAGAGGTGAAAAGGCCAGAATAACGTCTCAGGAAAACCCGGATGCTCCAGGGTCCTTGCGAGCCAATGTGGCAAAGAATGCCTGGCAGAGTCGTGAAATTTTGGAATCACTTGGGGATTCGGACGAGCTAAAGACAAAGATCAAAAGTGAAGATTGGAACGAAGCCCACCTTATCATCAAAGGAAACCAATTACAGCATTACATCAATGGGGTGCTAATGAGTGAGGTAATAGACGATGATACCGTAAATAGGACGTCCTCAGGGCATTTGGGAGTGCAGGTGCATGTAGGTCCACCTATGAAGGTAGAATATAGAAATATAAGACTGAAGAATTTATAGCATTTATATTTTCTTCTTTTCAAGAAGATCGAAACCTGAGCATTAATTGTTGGGTTTTGTTAGAAGCTTGGAAAGTTCACTATTAAAAGAAGGGATGAAAAATAAAATTTTCATCCTTTTTTCTTTGTTGCCCAAAGGAAGTCCACTCCTCTTACTCTATACAATATGCTAAGCTAATGAGTTTATGCAAAAACTGGGATTAGGATTAATTGCCGTAGTTTTTATT
>TARA_R110002020_G_scaffold134212_10_pt1 | contig 39637 bp, 39 predicted proteins | sample TARA_R110002020 | Tara Oceans TARA_R110002020 (sample SAMEA4396489) | marine metagenome | biome: Westerlies Biome; feature: [MES] marine water layer (ENVO:01000295) within the mesopelagic zone...; material: water (ENVO:00002006), including particulate matter (ENVO:01000060)... | reverse complement strand
TCAACCTGCGGGAGTCCTTCTATGGCCTCGCCGTAATAAGCAGAACCACTTGGATGATCCGGATTCCACAATCTATAATCTACACCGGTATCGGTGAGACAGAAATACGAAACGCCTAGGCCTTCGCCTCGGGCCAAAAGTCTTCTTCCCTGTTTGGTTAAGATCGCATCTACTGTGATCGTTGATCCGTCTAAATATCCCATTACACTCTCCTAATTTCCAGTGATGTTGTTTTGAATGTTTGGATTGTTGTGTCCATAACGTACTTTAATTCATATATAAATATAGAACTAAACTAAAAATTATCTTGTTTCTATTGAACCACCTCTTGATTCTCGCTTCCCTCTACGGACAACTAGTTGATTTTCTCCGCTTACATCCACACTGTAAAAAGATGCTGTGCTGAGGTCTTCGCTGTTCTCCAGTTGGAGAAAAGATCCTCCCTTATTTTGAACGCCGGTTATAAAATTTGATCTCATACCATCTTCACTAAATTGGCTCCAATGGTTAGCTGGATAGTTTATCACCCCAGCTGAACTGGTAGAATAGTAACTAGTTTTGCCTACTGGTCTACCTGGTTGGACCCCATTTGTGTCTCCAGATCCTCCAATAAAACTCTTATATTGATACTTTGAATTTGTTGTGTCTCTAAGTTCACGGTTTTGAAAATTAACAATATTGTTATAATCAATATTCACATTAAGTGTCTCTGGAGATCGAAAATCATTGATAAGGATTTTTTGATCGGTGATTAACACTTTCTTTGTAGATCCTAGGACTTCTACATCTCCTATCACGGTAAATGTGTATCTTGATTCATCATGGTTCACATTACTAAATCCATCTGCAGTCGTAGCCGCCATGTTTACAAAATGGACATCATCTGATGTAGTTCCCCAATCATCGTGCAGATTTTCAAAACTCTTTAGACTGGCTGAATTGAATTCAAAGTTATTTCCTTTGGGGTTTGGTTGAATAACTCCAGATTGTTGAATATTTTCCGGAACAGCATATTGGGATTTGTGTGTACCATCAAATGAGTCATCGATCTGTATATGTGATGATATAAAATATTCGCTGTCCTTTGTACTGTTATACTGACCGGTCTGCTCTGTATTGTCTATTAGATTGTATTCTCCGTCTCGAGATCCTTGAGCATTACTATTATCAAATAATATATCTCTATCAACAGTTAATTCATCTCCAGTTAATAATTCACTGATTTGTGTATCTTCCAATGTATATGAATCTGATACGTTCCAGTCCATATCAAAGTGTTCACTAGAACCAGATTCTACTTTCCCTGCAGGATTTTTTATTCTGTTTCGTTCTAACAGAGTTGGTTCAAATAATACTCCTACAGAATCTACGGTGGCCCGGGCTGGAAGATTGCTTGTCAGTGCATCTACAATTCCAGGATTAAAAATATCTGCTTGGGCATCTACCCATTTATTAACATCAACCGTAACATCAAAGTGATCAAATAACTCATCTCGGAATTCATTTAAATCTGCGTATTCGTTTTCATATACAGTTGATGGATCTGCAAATTTGTCAGTTACTTCATAATCGGCAATTGTATTGATAATAAAATCATTTAACACTGATTGTGGGGATCTGGTAATCTGTACTTTTGTGGACCTGGTTCTTTTATTTTCTATTTCCTTATCGTATATTGTTCTCGTACTTGTATTTGTTGGATTCAAATTTGTTACTATTGATTCTGCTGGATTGGAAATAATTTTATTACTATCTGGTTGATCAGTTCCTCCTGCTCTAAGTGAGAACTTTACTACTGAGATTTCATCTGATGTATACATTCTTGATCCGGTCAAACTATTTGGATTTAATCTAAATGAGTGATCCGTACCGGTCTTGGCATTAGAATCTTTGATCAAAGGATCCGATCCACTCTGATAATTTTCTTGTAGTGCAAATCTATACAGGAGGTTCTCTCGAGATGCGGTAATACTATTTCCCACAATGCTCCGTTTATTTAAGATGTGCTGCTTAAACTTAGATGCACTGAGTTGGGTTGACCATGCTCGTATCTCTGATATTGATCCTGTATATGTGGCACCTACCCATAGATTTCCGCTAGCGGCTGTTGCTAGACTTCCGGAAGATGACCAATTTTCATTTGCTCTATAGTTTGAATCAATTGATGTTCCTCCACTTACACTCATTGATATGGCTTCAAACTGAGTTATCTTATCTCCTCGCTGTCTTCCAGTAAAGAGTTTGTACCCTTGAGTTCCGGAACCGCTAATACTACTGGATACTCTGAAGAGCATTACATTCCAAAAAGCGTCGTCGTTCTTAATTGGTAAGAATGAAGTTGACATACTGACAGCGTTATTTGCTATCATGTCTGATCCAGTATAACTGTTATTTAATCTGAACTGGATGGATCCTCGTGTATCATCACTACCGGTTGCCAACAACCTGATGTCCCAAAGTGATTGTGAAGCACTTCCACTACTCTCAAAGAGTATCTGATCGTTTGTTGTTCTGACCGGTCTGATTACAAACTCTAAAGCCTCAATGGGTGTAGCGTTATTGGTGTACCAATCTAGGTTGAGAATTCTATGTGGGTCATTGTTTAGCAGATATGAAAAATATTCTTCTTTTGTTTCCACAAAAGAGACATTTCCGGCTGCACCTTTCACGCCTCCTATTAGTGCGGATATTTCATTTGTTATTATGGAAGGGTTGTGTTCCTCCGTAGAGCCTCCAAATTCTTGAACTCCTAATGTGTCGGATGGATACCCATATGTATTTAATACTGCATTTGATCCAGCTGCTGTTCCTTTTGTCTTGTATATGTGTACCAGATTGTTTAATACTTTCTTCCAAGTATTGTGAGAAATCTCTTCTACGGATCGTCCGCCCACGCGGATATCGTCCTGTGAAGTCCCAAAATATTGAGCCATTGAACCTGTAAATGGCGTGACAAAATTCCAGCCCAAGTGTTTACCAAGCACGGGTAATAGATTGGACGGTACTCCTTCGTATCTATCATATTGCCTACTGTGCATCTTAGAAAGCGTATCAATGTAATTTCGAATCAAATCATATTGTTCTCCCTTCATACTAACAAAATCTTTCAATAGCGCACTGCTTGGATCCTCTTTAACCTCCACTGGTAAATTATTTACTAAGCTGTTAATGTTATCTTCATCATACTTTGATGCTGAACTCCTAAGACCGTCAAACCATTGAGTGAATGTTGTGGAAGTCGTCTTGTAGATGGTCGCAAATGGATACACACCTTTATGTTCGGATGGGTCCTCTTTAGTTAATTTAATATCCGCAATGTAAGAAGTTTTAACTCCACCTGATGATGGTACTCCAGAAATTCGAAATAATTCCCCAGCAGGTCTGAATGTTCCATTGAATACCGGATGTGGCAAATCTTCACTTCCTGTAGTGAAAATTGTTCCAAGCGACTTATGGAAAGTGCTGTATGGTTTTATTTCATACGCTTTGTAAGTACCGGTAGTGCTTCCAGTTGGTGAATTGGAGGCTGAATTAATTTGCTCCATACGTGATAATACAGTCCAATTGTCACTGTCGTTGTATTGATCTGCCCAATTGATAAGATTTAATCTTTCTATTTCGGTCGGTCTCCAATGAGACTGAGATGCTGCAAAGACAAATTGACGCCATTCAGAACCGGTTGGTGCTCCACTGGTCCGAGATCCTGAACTCCAAAATGAACCAGATGGTAATCTATCTTTTCCTTGTTCTATGATGTGGTCATCCTGTGTGCTGTAAATTGGTGCTTGATTATCTAGGGAGAGATCTTTGTAAACAGGATTGTTATATAAGTAGTTTCTATTTTCATGTTCAAACGTTGATATTGCCGAGTCTCCCTTCAAAAGAAAACTCAAATAGACGGATCCACTGTGATTGTAAAATGGTTTTTGTTCAGCTTTGTATTTACCTTTGAAGTAATCAATATTCTTTCCAACAGTATTTCCAGCTATTGAAGATGTATGCTTGTACATGATTGGTATACCATCGCGATTTTGGAACGACATTGAAGTTTCGGATTGAAGGTTCACTGGAGTTCCTGGAACCACAAATGGAGTCACACCGGGTGCAGATGCTGATGATTCTCCATTAGCTTGATGGTCATGATACAGAAATCTTTCATATGGTGTGAATGTGTCCTTGACTCTTTGGATTTCAGTGAAAGAATCTTCTCTCAGTTGTACCAAACTCTTGAGATCACCATTCATAGTGACGCCCGTTGAAGGTACTAATGAACTTGAAATCCTAGACAGTTGGGTTTCAATGTTTTGTACTTTTGTCTTAAAGTTGTCCAGCTTGGATACAGCAGATCCAAAGAATACGTGATTGGAAAAATCATTATAATCAACGTTTAGATTGACATCGACCCCAAAACCACTTCCTGATATGATCCAACTTTCTATGGATTGATCAGTTAATGATGCGGTCAATTCAGCATAACTTTGAAAAGAGTCTGCATCCGTCTGTTCTAAATCTGGTGTATGAATTCCTCCAAACTGAGGTGCATCAAGTCCTGCTCCGGTTACCGCTTCTTGATGCCGATCACTACGATATATTATCTCTTCAGTCTGTGTAGTGAAAATCTGTTGTTCGATTGTAATTGATTCTAGCGTGGTAACATCAGTGGGTATTGGAGTATTTAATTTTAAGATTAAACTTGGTGAAGTTATATCTCTGTTATCAAAGGCATAGCTGACTATTGAGAGTGATCGGGCTCGTGAGAATCCCATGATGTAATCAAACTTATACGTGCTGGTAGGTTCTTGTGAGTACTCTAACAGTTGGATAAATTTTTGTTGGAAAGAAAGTTCTCCACTCTGTAGACCGGTCTTGTCAAACGTAAAAGGTATATTCCCATCGTATGCAGGAGTGACTCTAACTTCTTTCCTGCTTGGTGATATTTCACTGATGATGTATCGGGGATTTACAATTCCTGGTGCTAGTGCTTCAAGAGAATTTTTTAAAAACTCAAACTTTAGTCGATAATTTCCTCCTGGGACGGATGCTTGAGAGAGTGCTTCGTTTGGTTTGAAATAAAAATTTATATTATTGTCTGTCTTTGTCCTGTACAGATTTAGTTGTGGAGTTCCAATGACATCATAGTCCACGAACTCTTCGGGTGGTGCTGTGCAATCAATTCGACCCCACACTGATCGCTGAATGTTCTCGTTGTTAATTATCCATTCATTTTCTGGATGCTGTTCAATAGAATCACCGGGACTTTGAATATTAAGAGATGGTGATGATGTAGTTGTACCACCTAATGACGTGCCTTGACCTTCACAGAATTTAATTGCTGTGTATTGTCCCATTGCACTGTACTCCGGAAGTGGCTCCGCACCATATATGACCGGTCCTGCATAGATTGGATGTCCAGAGGGTCCTGTTGGGTTTGAGTATACAGTCGGTACCAGTCCTGCAGACCCGTAGATGACCTTTACGTCATTGAAATCTTTGTTCGAATAGAAGGATCTAATCAGTGTGCCGTCTTCAGCAAAGACTGACATTTTCACATAGTGACCTGGTCCGTTATTCTCAGAAGAAATTGGGTCGAACTGATCCGCTACCTGGACGTCGCTGGATTGTTCGATCAATCCTAATTGCTGAGTTGTAAATTTGTGTTCTAATTTAGCCATATTACAAGGTGGTATTCCCTCTAGTATAAATATCCATTAGAGTGCTTTATCCTGAGTTCCTATTTCAGGTACCAGCATGTTTGAGTTCTTTGTCAGTGGATCAGCTGCGGAATCCTTCTCGAGTCCATAATCTCCAATCATAATCCCTATGTTGCCTCTCCCGCTACTGTCTATGATTGATCCAGCAGAGATTTCTCCCGGATTGAGTTCCAATAGACACTTGTCCTTTAGATCTCTATCCCGGGTGCTGTAGATCTTCTCAGATAGAATAGTTGTCTCTTCATTATCTGACCCAACTAATCTGTCCAAATCATATGTTCCATCCCCAAACAGACGCATTTGTTGAAAATCAGTTTTTCCAATGTGCTGTCCAGCCTCGTCCATGGACAGTGCACTTTCCAGGGCTACAATCTCATCCTGATCCTGGCTGGCAAATTCTCCAGATTCCAACAGCGTAGTGATAGATTTTTTATATTGAGAGTTATCTGATAGTCCTCCAATGATCGGTGTTGGGATGGGTGCCTCAGCGTCTCGAGTATCTGTGAAGGGAAGTGTTGTGAATTCATACCCACCTAGCACTCCAAAATCTTGAACCTCATATACTGGTGGAGATACATAGATCTTTGTAATAAAGTACTTCCACTTGAGGGCCTGTACGTAGTCTGGATTTCTCTGATCGACCATTGTACTCAAAACGTATCCACGGATAGTTTTCAGTCCTCCTTCTCGGTACGCATGAGTTAATATTCCACGAATGGGTTCGTTTGTATCGCTTGGTCCGGACCATACCTGTCCAACCCATGTTTGTGCTGGGACGTAGTCTGGATCGTTCCAGTATACATCCTCATACGGATATTCTCGTATACTGATCTGATCATACTCGTCATACAGCTGCAGGTCTATCTCGGGATCCGTTAGCCCGGATAGATTTTCTTCATCCCCCCAACTGATCACTCTAAACTTGTACGTCAACCCAGTATAATCCAAACCAGTGTCTAGATCATCTAGATTTACTCTCACGAAGATATTGTTTAAAGCAGTTGCTGCTCGGAACTCAGTTGGATTTGCAGTAGAGTCCCAATACCGTTGTAATGAAATTTTCTCCTCCATACCTGCCTGTGGATCACCAGGTCCAGTGTACACGTCAATGGTTGGTGTGAAGTCTTGGATGTCTTCTGGTCCGTTGATAGGTTGGTCGACTCCAGCATCCGTGTCAGTGTATGGTTCACAAACTATTCTGTCCCAGACCCCAATGGAGTCATAATATTGAGATGTATTCCATACTGGATCTTCCCATGATTGTCCATCCCAAACTGATACCTGAGTAGCTGGAGACGTTGCACTTTCAATGCATTCGATAGCTAACCAGATGCCTACGCTGGGTAAAACGTTGGGATCATACTGGCCTGTGACAGAATCAACCATCCCCAAATTAGACTGCCACTCGTGGCGCCATGTGGTACCATAGAACTCATTATCAACCAGGAACGTCGCATAATCATAAGCCGGGTCTCCTTCAAAAGTACCTGCTGGGGAGCCAATAATGGACATGGGTGCATTCACATCGGCACCAATGTATCCTTGATCAATACAGAATTGGTTTGCAGTATTGACTCCGTCCTGGTTCGCCAACAGAGTATTGGCGTTGAAATCGTTATTCTCATCAATGGATGGATCCGTTGCGTACATAGGTAACAATTGAGATTCAAAATTTGTTGCATCTATAAATGAAGAGGGACCAAAACAGCGATAATCTGAGGTTTCATTTCCAGCCCCATCATTACAGCTGATCTCATGGACTGCTCCTTCCACCGGTGGATTATCAAATCCGTTCCCCACCGCAATGTTAGACACAACATCCCCCGTGTATGGGAGGATTGTCTGGATAGATGTCGCCATGTCTGGTGTGTGAGATACATTATATCCGTAGGTGGCAGCACAGTATGCCCCGGCGTTGAGTGTGCCGACTGAATCAACTCCTGGAATCTCAACGGCATTACTGATGCATGTGATCTTAGACCAATTGTGTCCAAACCCAGGATCTTGAGTCTCATAGTTCCAACCGTTAATATATTCATAGTAGGGATCTGAGGCAGCAAAAGATCTTACGGTTGAATTACCTTCTGACCATCCAGTGTACCCCTCGTTTAGACAAAATCGACGTGCGCTCTCTTGACCGGTGCTAGTAATTATAGCATTCCATGGATCGTTTTGTTCATGCTCTGCAGCATGGATTCCAGCAGTACCATCTGCACCATTATCATATTGTGGATTAATAAATTGTTCTGTTATATTCTCAACGGTGACCAGTCCGGCATAGATGGGGAGATCGCCACCAATAGGACCCTCTATGGGTTGCAACCCAGCGATGGCCGTTGGGTCTACGGTTTCTTGTGACCGTGATGTTCCAATTCCGGTCAGATAATCGACTGTCTTCTGGGGGGTAAGATTCTGCTGGAAAGATTGATGGATTGGTTGTCCACTATGGATCCCCTGAACGGGTGTGATCATTGGAACGTACGAGTACTCCTGAGAATCTTCATCTGTTTCGGAATTCTTTGGATAGGCGTCCCAAGGTCGGAATGCTCGATCGTTTGGGCCCGTTACTACGACTTCAAATGTGCTGAGGTTCCATGCACGGACATCTCTACCAGCGCCAGTGGTGGAACTACCAGCGTTGTCAAACCATTCATCTGTAGCAAAATATTTTTGTTCAAATTCACTGTTTGGAAACAATACTCCATGAAGGTTATCAGTAAAATTGGCTGCTTGTCCATTGGTTATATACTGTCGAAGACATCCCTGTGGGTCCCCTGTCCCCAGTCCATACTGATCTACGTAAAAATTCCCATAAGGTGCAGATGGAGAAAGCCATGGCGGATCTAATGCCCAACTCCATCCGTCAGCAAACGCTTCAGGATTGTCTGGAATCTCTGCGTACCCAGTAGGGCTCGTTGAGTCTACTGGATAGATTCCTGGGGGTGCTGTCCTGTAATTCCACCAGTCCTCAGTATTGTGAGTCTGGTCAGCTACCCAGTCCCCATACATGAGTTGGGCCATCCCACCAGCGTACTCAGGATGTGTGATCAACGCGTGGAGAAGTCTCTTTGGAAAAGCACATCTGTAATAGCTTCTGTCTCTGCGTTTACGGTTGCGCCCCGTAGGTGGATCATCACCACCTAACCGGATGATAAACAGATACTGACCAGGACCCTTGATGTCATTAGAAAATTCTTCTGTAGTTTCTCCAAAGACCTCCTGGGGGTTAAATCCACAGTTGACTCCATCGTGGTCTAACGCCGGAGATCCATAGGTTGCATCATCACCATCTGAGTTCATTAAAGGTGCTTGTGACACTCTAAGGTGCATGTCCGGAAAGGGAATGTTCACAATGAGTCCGGATTCCACCTGTGGGTATTCCGGATTCACTAATTGGTCATCATACAGACCGGCTACAGTTCTGGATCCTCTTCGTCTTGGGACGTCGTTAAGAGGGTCATCGCTTAGATATAGAGGCCTAGTGAAAAATTTATTGCCAGTACCATGTGATGGTCCCGCCAGAAAGTTTCTATGCCCTTCGTCGTAGTTTGAACGATAGACTTCTCTGTGGACCATAAAGTTTTCACGATTGTACGTATTAGTAGAAAAGTATCTCAATTGATTCCCACTAGTGATGTCGGTAACAAGGTTTCTCTTTTCTCCACCACCAACATCATACAGCTTGTCTCCATCAACGAGGAAGATCTCCAGGAGATGATTATACTGGTTCTTATCCTCGTGTGTCTTAACCTCTATACCCCTCAGCTGGATGCTCACTCCTTCTGTGGGCCACGTGTAGGCTTGTTCATAATTCCTTGGATCGTCGGGGACGATTCCACTGTACTGGATAGCTTCCTGAGATACCACCGTACCCAGTTGGGCTCTACTGTCGGTTGGATCTAGTGGGGTGTGTCCTAATTGTGACGGTTGAGTCACTCCGGAGTAGGTCATATCACCAGTTGTGTAGTCGGTTGGCATTAGTATGCTCCCTCCATGACGTCTGTGTTCGTCGTTGTTGCAAGTGGAAGATTCTCCTTTTGTATTCTATCCTGACCATCTAGGATCATTTTGTAATCGTTGATGTGGAATCCTGTATTGTTCTTCCCACTGAGGTCTGTAGATGTTCCATTGGTGATCTCTGACACATCTATGTCCAGGATGAGATCTTGATTTTGAATTACCTTTTTGGTAATTGGTGCATCAGATGATCCAAACTCTATTGGGTCATATGTTTCTGAATCTAATACGTCTGGATAGGTTTGATTCCCCAGAGCGTCATCAAAACGACCCCCAATGTTAAACTTTGGAAGTACTGGGTAGTAAGATCCATTTAACCAACGTTGATCATCCTGTGGATCAACCGACTCCAGTTGATTGTCCTGGTAGGTCACTCCAGTCCGGTTACCGATGTTGTACCCCGCCGGTATGTGATTCCTCCAATATCGGACCTGACCAGGTGTTCTGGATTCTGTATCGGTTGGATCAAATCCCAACATATCTTCCATGGATACAACTCCCGTGGTGAACATTCTGACCTGACCTAGATCTGTATTATTGAGTCCTTCACCAAACTCTTCCATCCCGTGTAGGAGATTTTCATCCTGATCTCTTTTTTCAAGAAATCCACGATGGATTGGTTCATTGTTTTCGTTTATGTTTTCAAACTGCTGTATCGTTGGAAGATCTTTTAGTGACTCATCCAACTTCACAGCTTCCTTTTGGAGTCTCAGTCGATCTGAATATCTGAGGAACCTTAACTCGTTTGGTGATCCAGCTAACCGCTTAACTGTTTTGTAATACAGACTCTGCTTAGAAACTCCTCCAACGATCGGAGTGGTGTGCTGGTACGGCAGTGTTAGGTACCCGGGGCCACCCAATTGTGTGAATTCATTCAATTGTGCTGGATTATCATTCATGAAGATATTCAGTCTGAACTTCTTGAAGTACATTGGATTGTGTACCGTTTGTTGGTTTCCCTTTTCTAATCTGAATCCCGTATAGTAGATGGTTTGGTTGATTGGAGCATAATGTCCTATGTGGAATCTCCAACGACCGGTTGAGTCTGATGGGGATCTTCTAGTGATGTATCTGTGTTCCCATCTGAGTGTTCCATCAGTGTACACATCTGCGAGCTGCCCAGTATATCCGTCTTTTCCACCGTCCCAATCAGAATTTCCAATATAACAATTTCCTGTATAGGATTCTCTCCACTCTTGGCACTGGTTTGTATTGGTGCGACCGGTCCCATAGTCACCTTCCGACTGTGCCAGTATATCAGATCGAAAAAAATGTCTCTCTGTCATCCCTCGAGGTATACCAATCCACATTGAAAATGTGTATATCTGATTTGGTTCTATACCATCAACGTCAATTTCATATGCTGTGTTTAACTCATTTCGAATCTGTCTGATCACGTAATCGGTTGGTCCTGGATTACCTATCCACTTAAATGGTTCATTTATTCCTACACTACCCTCACCGGTATTTGAATCCGGATCACCTGGGTGGATAGTTGGTGTAATCCTACCATTCCGGGGTAGGATGTTTCTTCTCTGTTTATCTGATCCGGTCCTCTTCACCATATATCCAGTGATCGAGTAGAATCCAGATTCTTCATACTTGTGAGTCACAATCTCTCCAAGTCTGTGTGGGCTGTTTCGAAACTGCACTGGTGAATTATCGTCCCAGTCCAGATCCATCACGTAGTACTGAGACAGATCCAAAAGCTCGTTTCCATCTACGTCTCGAGCATAAAAGTCAAACTGTATCTCTGATGGTGCTTGTGTGAGTTGGTATCCTATTGACTGATCAGTGATTGTTTCATCATAGTACTGATACACTGGTGTGTCTGGTGAGCTGGCTCTCGTGTGAGCTTCCACGTCTGGAAGGAAAAAGTTGTCGCTTAGTAAGCTGTCTGCATTGGCAGTGTTCCAACCCTGTAGCAGGGTAGAATTATTTGTCCCTATGTGGGATTGATTGAAAAACCTATTTGGTGAAACGCCCTCATGGGTTAGGTAGTCCCTAAAGATGGTATACGGGGACTCGTTATTTATATAAAGTCCATCGATATATGGATCCTCATCACCATACCAGATACCCAGTGATGGACGGTTGTCACCAACACCAGTACCTCGTCTGATGGAATCGTCTGGATCATATGTGGCCGAAATCCGAGACATGTTTATTCTCTTCTACGTCTGACCTGTCTTCGGATTGTCAGACATGAACCATCATCCTCTGTAGCGGCTGGATTGTATTCTTCGAACTCTGGATTCATACATCCGAGGATTGGTCCCTCTATACGAGTTTTGCATGAACCGTCATTTAATGTAGCTTTTGGATTATACTCTTCAAACCGGCCATCCGTACATCCCTTTATTATGAGAGTTTTGCATGAACCGTCATCCTCTGTAGCGGCTGGATTGTGCTCTTCATACCGGCTATCCGTACATCCAGTGACTCTTAATTCTTTGAGAGTTATGCATAATTCATTAACTGTAACCGTAGCTTCTGGATTGTATTCTACATAGGCTGGGTCCATACATCCCGGGATCATATCATTTAAGAAATCCCAATTGGGATTCATATCTCCAATGTAAGTTAGACATGAGCCATCATCCACTGTGGCTGATTGGGAATATTCATAATAGGCTGGATCTGTACATCCAGGCACTATAAGGGTCAGACACGAACCATCATCTACTGTGGCTGTTTGGGAATATTCATGATAAGCTGAATTCATACATCCAAATACTGCGACAGTCAAACACGAGCCATCATCCTCTGTAGCGGCTGGATTGTATTCCACAAAATTTGAATCTGTGCATCCGAGCATCGTGATAGTCATACACGAGCCATCATCCTCTGTAGCGGCTGGATTGTATTCTTGATAAGCTGGGTCCGTACATCCCGGAAAGTCTAACACAATTTCTACGAGTTGGCTGATGTCAGAGCTTCCAAACTCATTAGATGCTGTCATCGTAACAGTGTACTGGCCCGACTCCGTATATGTGTGGATTGGATTTTGTTCTGTTGATGTTGCTCCATCACCAAAGTCCCACAACCACTCTGTTGGTGTGCCACCAACTGAATTGTCAGTGAACTCCCATTCAACCGATCCTTCTATTTGTGTCAGTTCCGTTGATGTTGGATCTGATCCTCCTGGATCTGATGGTGTTAAATTCACGGGTTGTTGTCTTCTAAGTGCCATAATGATTACTCCTAATATGAGCTCAATTGTTCCATTTGGATCTTCATAGCATTAAAGGCTGCAATTGGTCGTTCTCCCTGTGGAGGCGGTGGTGGTACCACATCTGGTTCAGCTAATGGTTCTACTTCTTCTTCCGGCTCATCAACCAACAATCCTTTTGCTCTGAGGAGATCTGATTTTGATATGATCTCTACTTTGGATTTCGATCCCAATCCACTATCTGATGTGTATGTGTCTTCGTCACATATAAACCATGCCCAGTCCCCAGTATCTCCCTCACCCTGACTAGGGTCAGTTGTTCCGTTACATTTCCACTTCCAGTAGTCCGGATCTATTATATTTTGAGTATAACTCTCAGCCCGGTTTGGATCATAATTTGCCACTATGAAGTACCACTCATCTAACTTGACGGGTACGTTCGTGTATGGGAGGAGCCATGCTGGACTGTCATGACCTGAAGGTACGGCTGGTGCTCCAGCTGTTCCGTACGGAAGATTTGTTTGAAAATCAAACAGTGACGCATCTAGACCGGCACCTTCTCCTGATACTCCTATTGGATGTTGTTTTCTATAATTCTTTCCAGCCGTACTCATGGCTGTGGGGTGTTTATATCCCTGCGAGGAATCTCTGAGTACTCCATCACTGTCCCGGACAAGCAGTCTAATAAACCGTGCACTGTCTGAGTTCTGAAAATATGGTGCGTTCATCCGGAAAGCCTTCTGTCCATAAGTCTCATCTTGATTGTGATATGTATCTCTCTGTAGAGTATAAGTTTCTAATCTGAATCCGTATGGATTATTCTCTCTGAGTGGATTTCCAAAATTAAACAAAGTACCACTGCTGACCTTGTCTAGGAATCTCACCCACATCGTGATTGTAAATCCATTTGTCTGCCACTTTGGTGAAGTTGGGTCTGATCCTATCAGTCCAATATCTGATTGGGATTCGTTCCTCACGATGATCGCTTGGTTGAGATGTCGGATCTCAAGATACCCATCCGATTGTGGTTCATATTCTGGTCGGTCATCCTCAAGTTCAAATTCAGGTGGTCTTTCGGGAAAGAAATTGTTTCGGAGATCGTCGTAGAGATATTCCAGACTTTGATTCTCGTTATCTGAATCTTCTGATGTCTTGCGCCACGTGATTGATTTGGTATCCTCGATGTCTGATGAGTGAGTCCCACTTATGTCGTGATCTGCGCTAAACCGACCAGCTTGCCTTTCATCAAAACTATCTGTGAATCCATCTTCATCTGAGTCGATGACTGCTGCACGATCAATAGGAGTCTCTGTGGGCTTGAGTGCTTGATACTCAGTAAAGAAATCATTGATTCGCTGTTGTTGTTGAGATTGTGCTCCCAACAGTTCAAATATAGTCGTATCCAGAACGTCGCGTGCTTTTGTTGCATCTATAGGACGTCTCGTCTCACTAAAGTCTACAAATTGATTGAGGTTCTCAGCTATCGATGCTAGATCAATTTCTTGACTTGTCTGTGATGTACCAAATAAGACTCTCGCAAAGGTACCGCCTCCTTGTTGATCCGACTTTGTGTAAAATTCAAATCTCAAATCATTTATATCGTGGACCGGTTCCGTAGTATTTGGATTGGCGTCATTTGGATAAAGCATGTTGTATAACAGACTAATCGTATCTGATGTGTTCTGGTGGTTTGCTTTGACGTCACTTTCGTAGAGAATTAATTTTTGTGATTCATCTCTGCCCCGTTGGATCGTACCTCCCTTGATAGTCTTTTGGAAGTCTGAAAAGTTTTCCTTTCCAGTGAGCTGTTTAATTTCATCTGTATGTTCGATTAACATGTTGGACAATGCATCAGCGATGATTTCTTTTTCTCGGCGGATCCCTTCAGCAAAGGCTAACCCGATATAGCTGCATGAACCATCGTCTCTATTTGCCTCAATGTCATAATTGAGGGCCGCGATATCCATACACCCATATCTGCCAGGAGTTCTGTTACCACAGTCTCCTTCACGCTGCCAATTTGCATTGGGATTATATTCGAGTAGATCTTCTTCTAAACATCCAAACACCACCGGGACGTCACAAGATCCATCATCGTGGTCTGCGGTTCCTCCCTGCGTCCAGTATTCTAGAAAGACTGGATTTGTGCATCCATCTACGTAATAACACGATCCATCGTCAATGCAATCCGTTCTGGATATAGCTATTCTGTATGTTGCCATTAGTAAGTTGTCCCCTGTTGACGCGTAGTCATGAATGCCAATCTTTGTTCATCTTGTCTACTAGTCCGTATCTCTGTGACGTGGGCCATGTAATTTGTCATGGACGTTTCCTCTGAAACGAGCTCAAATGATGTTATCTCATACTGCACATTAATGGTTGGTCCGGATGTAGAAGTGAACACTACTGGTTGATTGTCATCTAATTGGGACTGTATCGCTGCTGGCAATCCGGATAAATCTGAGCCTGCCTCGTAACCAGATCCACCATCCGTTGGAATCGATATTCTAAATTCACTGTATTCAGTAATCCACTCTCCATCTCCCATAAAATTGCCTATTGGTGGGCACTCTGAATTATAATTTAAAGCCTGAGGGTCTGTACATGTGTATGTTGAAAAGAGACAGCTTCCGTCATCCACATTAGCACCTTCCCAACTATAATTGCTTCCACCATTCCAAACTACACTAAAGTCACCACTGTAATTGAGAGCTGCTGGATCTATACATCCTGGGATCTGATGGTTGAAGTTACAACTTCCATCATCGTGGGTGGCACCCGACTGGTAATTTACTGCATTGATATTTGTGCATCCTGCAACACGTGCATCTTCGTCAATGACCTCAGAAGCTGTTCCTCCTCCCTCCATTCCTCTCGGTCCAATTGCATCATCATCTCCAAAATCCGGTGGTGGTGGAGGTGGTGGTACCTGCTGTTTTGGTAATGATTGCATCTGTGGTGACACTGGTGCAGTCATCATTGATTGAGCAGTCATCATTGGTTGAGTTGTTGCTGTTGGTTGAGCTGCTACTGTTGGTTGAGCTATTGCTGCCGGTTGAGCAGTCATCATTGGTTGAGCTGTTGCTATTGGTGCAGATGGACCTGATTGATACAAATCAATCGTATCAGGTGCATACGGATCAAATTGCTGTTGCGGTTGCGGTTGCGGTTGTTCTGGAACACTTGGGCGCTGATTATACCGCCTACCCGCTCCAGTGACAAAGCCTCTTCCAAACTCTTCAGCCACGATTGCTCTCCTTAGGATCTAAGTTTGAATTCAAAACCATCATCATAGAGAATTTCTTGGTTATCATCAAATTTAAGTTTGTAGATGATCTTGTATATCCGATTAGGATGAAACCCGTTCATCCACTGTACAAAGTAATTGCTGGTGCCGTCACAGCTCAGATATGAACTCCCAGTAGCCGTGCTGTTTGCGCGCAGCGCTGGCGTGAATGGACTGAATGGTATTATCGTCTCGTTTGTTGCTACATCAATAATTGAATATGATCCACTCCCTTCTGGGATAAATGAGCCCGTGAGTGTCTGTACAGACGTATTAAATGTTTTTGTCACGTGCCGCGGTCTTGGTGAAACACGAAACTTAACCTTATCGGATTCCCTGTAGGACTCTCTGAGATGCTTCATTGTAAGGATCGTATCTATTTCTCCCGACATGGATGCTGGTAAGAGGCTCCCGGTAGCTGATCCAGTACAGGGTGTATGGTCATCCCATCGGACCTCCAGTTTGGGTGGATAAATCGTTGATGTCTGTGAGCTGAAAAATTTTAACTGTCCAAATGTGATAGATCCATCACTGCCTGACGCTTCTTCCTGACTACCAGAGAACCGAACTAAAAATCCATTATTGTCAAGTGATTTATCCATCCACCGGTTCACTATATCGGTGACTTCCATGTTGATGTCTGGTGACTGATAATCAAAGCTCTGTGAAGCTTCGTATTCGCTACCGCTGTGGTATTGTCCACCTTGACTTGGTAGTCCAGTATCAGTTGACCAGGTTACTTCAGTTGCTCCTACGTAGTTGTTTCTATTTTCCCAACTGACCCCAAGAGTTGTTTTTGGATCATCTCCAAACTGTCCTGTCCCCTCATCCCATGACTGTGATACTGGAAAGGATGCTAATTTGTACGTTGTGGATAGCTCTTGATTTCCTTCAGCCTCGTACAGTCTTAGATAGAATTTTGGATCAACTATCTCTCCATCCACAATTGATTGGGACATGTTGGTAAACTCAGTACCCTTGAACGATACCAGTACTCTAGTTGCATAATCAAAACTATCATTGTAGAAGACTTTCTTCAGTTCCAAGATTTCATCTTGACCAAAATTTTGATCCCTAAAAGACTCTCCTGTAATTGTGCTTGATCCACTAGAGATCCATGCATCCTTTGTAGCGTATATAAAATGATGCATTAGTGTATAATTCCTTTAATATTTTGTTGAGGATCTTTCAATTCAAATACGGCTGGTGTGGCTGATGGTCTAATCACTCCATCCTCCAGCGACACCTCAAAGTCATACTTATAACCATAATCAAGAGGTATTCCATCAGCAGTATCAACTACCCAACCCCCATCACCATTATTGGCAGTGTCCTGGTGTATGTAAGTGTATGTGGGATGTGGAAAGCCTATTGTACTGGCTTGTTGGTTATATGAGCCTGCGGGTGATTGTCCTGACCCATAATTATTAAACTGAGACAAGCATATATAATTTACAGCCCTGACTCCATCAATTCCCATCAGCTCATATTCTAACTGTGATATATATAGTGGTTGCCTAAACTGCATCCGATCGATATTAAAATATTCTGTTATCTTCTGCATGCATTTAAGTTTTACTTCTGCTTTGTTGGCGTATCGGTGTGCTACGACATCAAAGTAAACACCAAAGTTGATAATGTATCCACCCCCGGAAGACTGGTTCAACCTCAGAGTTACTTCATCGGTTATCATTCTATATTCACTTAAATATGTTTTTATGTTCTGACCCAGTGGGTCCTGTGGGGTCTCTACCAACTCTTTGTTGTTATTGTATGATAGTGTATAGATGTCTATCGTGGGAACGATACCACTTTGAACTTCCTGTAGCGTTGGTAGTACTGAGCCTTCTATAAATGCTGATACGTCTTCAGTTCGAATGTACGATGTTCCGTCTATTGTCTCGGTTGATTGCAGTAGTGCGCCTGCTCCTTCCATCGCATTAGGTAAAGAAGTTTGTAGTGAAGTTGAACTCCTATCCACATAGACCTTTGCTATATTTCCAAATTTGGATGACATGTTGAGAATCCGTGCTTCATAGTCTTGCCGGGTCACACATCTGTTCTGTGTGGTGAAGAATGCTGTTGCTCTTTCTCGAATTTCAGCAGCAGATTCCTGATCCGATCCTCCTCGGGCGGGTTCGGAATTTGTTACACTGAGTGTTGCTCCTCCAACTGCTGGGCTACCGGGAGCCCCTACAGATGTGTTAATTGTTGTCAAATCGTTTGCTGTTACGTTGGTGCCAACTCCACCTCCTACCCTGTACGTGACTGTTAGGCTTGTATGAGATGGTGTATTTCCCAACGTCGAGTATTCATCCCCTTGTAGTGGATCTACTCCCTGTACGAGATGTTCACCCTTTCCAGGTATTCCTATACCAGTCTGTGAGGTTTGTTGAAAAATTGATTCTTGTGACTGACCGCTCCTCAGAATACCGTTTCCAAAAACGATCGACGTAACGCCATCCCAACTAACGTCTTTGATGAACCGCCTAGGAGTTCGGATAAATTCTAACGTATATGCTACTGGTATCGCTATCGTATCTGTTCCACCAGTTAGTTGCGAATATGCCGTATCACGGTTTGAGTCGGATGTGTAATGAGTTTCAAGTGGTACTTTATCCTGTGCCAGATAGTCGACCTGATAGTAAGTATTGTTGCTGGCATCTTTGACGGATATGATATCAATCACGTTATCTTCCGGAAGATCTATCTTGAGAAATTTAACCGGGCTACCCACTGGGAAGCTCCTCGTTATGGTCTCAGCGCTGATGGCTCTAACTGTTCTTTGCAATTCATAATTCTGTGCTATTCCATCATCATTAAAATTGGTCTTGGATGGTGGTGTGTCATATGATCCACTAACTCTAAAATCTATTACTTCTAAGGTTTCAAACTTAATGTCCGAATTGCTAGTTGCTTCGACCTGCATGCCCCGTTCAATCGTAACACCTTCACTGTAATCTGGGATCTCTCCATCAGCAAGGGCGGACACTGTTTGTGTCGTCGTAAGTTTTACAGTTGCTGGTATTATAGGTCGGATTTTATATCCCAACATACCTGCCAGTGTGACTATATTTCTTCGTTCTTCTGCCAGTGGAAGTAGTGATTCTCTATACTGTTGATCTATGTAAAACGATAGAACGTCCCCCACATAGGCCGACATTTCAATTAACATCATTCCTGGAGACGTTTCATTAAAATCTTTATATGTGTCTGGAAAGTAGGATTTTGCATATTCCATAAGTGAATTCTTCATGGTCGCAAAATCTTTATTAATGTAATTTGTGTTAGTGGATTTAAAGTCGTTTTCCTGATACGGCATCTTATTCTCCTATACTCACAGCTACAGATGTTGTAGCTCCTGGATTGCCTGTTAGTCCAAATGAGATACTTATGTCAAGTGTATTTGTATTATTAGCCATGTTAATTGTGATATCGACTACGGTCAGAAACGGTAGCCACTTTGCAAATGTATCCATTATATCGTTCTCAATTAGGATTCGTAATTCGTCTGACATTTGCTCAAATAGAAATCTTCGAAGTCCAGTTCCCAGTTGGGGTTGCATTAATCGCTCTCCCCGACTTGTTTCGAGTAACATCTTTACATTGGTCTTAGCAGCTTGTAGCGTCGTTGTAGTAGATGCAAAATAACCATCAACGGTATCGCCTCTTTTGAGTGGATACTCAATCCCAACAAAGGTTTCCGGATCGCGGTCATGCGCGAGACCTGGTGACGCTGGTACTTTATAAGCCATTATATGTTCCTCGTGTTAGGGTCTAAACTCACAGTTCCGTGCCTAAGATTCCGTTCAGCAGTCCTATCATATTTCTGATCAGTCAACTTGACTTCCTCCTTAGCCTTCTTACCCAGATAGGCTCGACCTTTAATGGTGAAGTCTTTTTTGGTCAACTTTGCATTTGGTAATGTTTTTGCTTTAGCTCCTACTGGTTTTCCTACTCCGGTTACGGGTCCACCACCCGGTGCTGTAGTCAGTCCCGTTACGGTACCCAATGTTGTAATGTTCACGTCAAGTGGTTTCTTTATCACTATTTCATCCAACTGAACTACTGCATCCAAACTTGTAATGTTGAGATCTAGACTCTTAATATAATCATCCATCACAGTAGCAATCCCCTTTGCGAGTTCTGGGATCTTGCCCTTATCCGCTTCAGGATCTGTAGTTGAGATCCCTGCATTGGTCAGGTAGACGTCTTCAAGTTTTTTTGCTAAATTAAATCCCATTGTTACATTTTCTTCGCTGCTATCTTTTTGTCAACGGCTTTCATGACTCCGCGATAATCCTTTGTTAGAGCATTCGTGATGTGATCAGGTAAACGATTTGCCTCTGCACCAAAGCTGTTTAGGACAGCTGCGTTTGGTCCAACTTCAGGTGCGGCTCTGTTTACAATGGTGCCCATATCATCTGATGTCATTGTGTGTCCACCTAATGTAGGCCATGCCTCAGAGTCTCGTGCAGTCTCCTGTAAGATCTCATTCAGTACTGGATTGGTACTCATTGTAGGTTGTACACCATTTGGTTTTGCAACGGCCTCCTTAATGACTGATTTAGGTTTAGTTTTCTTGGGTGCCTTTGTCCGACTACGTGTGGATTTATTCTCTCCAAGAATTCTACGCATTTCGAGTTGTACCTCTTCTCGGACAACTTCTCGTATCAACGTTTTTAATTCTAGTTTTTTCATTTTACTTCTCCTGTAACTTATTCTGTGTTGTGTTCTAGAAAGTGTTTTGTGCTCACAAAATCCAAAGGAGCATCTTTCTTTAATTTTCCCTTTAATTCATTCAGCTTTATACCTATTGGACTTGCTGCACCCATTACTGGGTTCTCCAACAGTGGAACTGGTGCACCATTAAGGTTTCCTACCGTACTGATCAATATATCTAGCATTTCTTCGACGACCGTTCTGAGATTCTCTCCTAGAACGAGACCCTGAGAACTCTCCTCTTTCCCTAGATAAATATTTGATGCTCCGAATAAAATCTTGTTATTCGATGAAAGAGTTAGATGTTCTCCAGCACCAATATTCACGTTCCGATTAGCGGAAAGGAACATATGTTCCTTCTTTGCATTAAATACAAGTCGGTCAGATGATTGAAACAGTTGATCTCGACTGTACCCATATATGGTTTCTGTAATGTTTTCGTCTCCAAGCGATGTTGCTATTAGCTGGGACATTGTTCGGTTAGGTTCTTCTCTATCATCCGATCCTAAACGGTATCCAAAAATTCTATTCTCGGGATCTTCTCCATAGTATGCTCCAAAGTGGTCTTCTATTGAACCCTTATTGAGTAATGCCACAAGACCTCCATCAAGCACGCTCTCACTCTTATTAGATAGACCTCTCTGGTTTGAAAATATTATGTGGGGACTTCCGGACCTACTACCTATTCGGATACTATTGGCATGTCTACCCTCAAATAAAACATCACCATGAGTTGGTTTGGATTCCCCATCTAGTTTTACATTTAATCGTTTGCCCATTCGGGCTAGCCCGGTATTCAGTGGAAAGTCGTTATCAAGCCCCAACTGTTCATGAGTCGTGGTGGCATCTACAGGCGGTTCATAAAACTTATCTCTGTTGTAGTTTGGATTATTGTCTGGATTGATGGGACCTATATAGTAATCCACATGTCCAAACGTACACAAAAGGACTGGATCTCCTGGACCGGGAGTTTCATTTATTCCTCGTAGGAGTGGTATATATGGTCTAGATGCTGCTTCGCCAACGTGTGGGTGAGCTTCTATAACTCCATTCTCTTTAATCGAGTCTACGCATCCCGGGACAAATTGAACGTACGTCATCTGTGGAGGCATGTTGTGAAAAACGTCTCTATTATCCACCGATGATGGTTCCATTGATACGTACGTAGATGACATCTAACTCTCGGTAATCTTCATTTTAGCTTCTTTGATATCACTCAACCTATCAGTCTCTTGCTGCATCACTGTGGCTGTGCTCTGTAGGGTTTCGATTAGCTCTTCCTTTTCCTGATCGGTTAATCCAATCGAGTCTTCTGCTGACCCTCCAACCGACTTTACGATCACTCGTTGGAGAACACTTGCCAGCTTGACTAAGTGTTCATCATTCTTTACGGATACGTCAAATAGTTCTTTTACAATTGGGGCCAGCACAACGGCATCATCTATCGACGTGATGAATCCATGTACTTCCTGCATCAACAGATCTAATTGTAATCGTTTATTTTTGGAATTGTCGTATATGTCCTTAGTGAGATCACTAAAAGACTTCCCATTAAATATTTCTAAGTCGTTGCTCATATCTACTCCATAAGTGGCTACAGTTATTCATATATAAATATAGGACTTCTGAAATTGTATACAAAAAAAGGGCAGCTATGCTGCCCCTGTACTTTGAATGGGTAATATGTGTTACATAAAAAACCTTGTTCTGGATAACCGGGATATGTCTCCCGTTTTACTGTATTCACGAGCTATTGCTCCATAGTGCTTTTTCATCTCATTCACTACCTTTGTGATATACACAGTATCCACTCCAGTCATTTCTCGAATCAGTATGTAGAGGCTTTTTTTGTTATAGTTGTCTATTTCGTGACGACGTTTTAATAGCTCTAGTACGGACCATGCGATATCTAAATCTCGCTTCTTTCGAAACATATTTGGTATCTTCCCCTCAAAGTACTTCACAATCTCTTCCATTAGTTGTGTGTTATACCGACCTTCTTTATCGTGATCTGGCTTGGCTACTAATCGTCGAGCTGGTGCTGATGTGGAAATTTCACTATGAGTGATGAGTTTTCTGTAGTTTGAATTATTTACTGCAATTAAATAGTTCTTGGCCACTACGGAAAAATAGCTAAACGCTTTGTATCCCTTAGTCCCATCATACTTGTGCATATTCATTATGAGGAAACTCAATACCTCTTGTTTTACATCTTTGAATCCAGCATCAAAGTAGCTGAACTTAAATGTGTTTATAATGTTTTCGCATAGCTTCTCTAATGCATAGTGTATTTTCTCTCTATACAGTTTGTTCCTAACTATGTGGTTTTCTTCGGCATTGTATTCAATGATAGCTTCTTGAACTGCTTCATCAAAATATATTTTATTTCTTCGTGGTCTTCCCAACTTGGACATCCTCCTCAAATAATTCATTTAGTACTGTTTGTAGTTCTTTAATCTGACTGAAAAAGAATCCTGTCTCATCATCTGATTCATAATGACCTGATGCATCTACCTGTTTCATTTTGTCTGTTGCAAATTCTATAATTCGTTGAAATTGTAAAATATAATTTTCATATTGCGTGATTCTATTCAGTGCTACGTATAGAAGATACGAAACAAATACTAGCAAAGCAACAGCTATGATGGTTGATATTGTCCACATCATGATGGGAACAGATCGTTAAATTGATCCTTTAATCTTTCTATCTTTGGATCAACTTTTGCTTTTGCCTTTGGGGTCTTTAATGTGGCGGGTTGATCGGATTCTTCATTGGTGTCAGTTGATTGTTTATATAGCTGCTTTTCCGCCACAGTGCTCATCCAATCGGCAAAGTGTACAATGTAGTGCAGTATATTATCTGTATCGTGTTTTCTGTATAGGCTGATGTTCCCTTCATCAAAGAGTCCGTCACTCATCTTTATAGCCTTCCAAACTTCCTGAGATATTTTTATATCAAAGTGTTGTAGCAGCCATAATGCTCTGTCCGTAACACTCAGTGGCTCCAACTTATCATTGAATGTATACCACTCGTTCAGCTTGTTTCGTCTCCACTCATCAGTCTGATTGATATAATAGGGTTCGTTTAAATCACCGATCTTACCTAGGTCGTGGAACATAGCTCCAAATACAACTTCAGAATCCTCCGCCTTAACTGTTACGCCTAGCAATTTAAACATCTGTTTGACTTTTAGTGATGTATCTATTACCCGTAAAGTGTGATCTAATAATCCCCCTACAAAGCAGTTATGATGATTTGGTCTACTGCTCGCGGGCGCATCTATAAACCGGTCCTCAAAGTGCGTTAGCATTTTGTGAATGTTTTTGTTTTGTTCTCCCGTCGAATGTTTATCAACATATTCAACAAGACGATTCCAATCGTTCAATATTTTATTTGAATCCATTTTATAACCTTTTGTGTGTATATTTTTTACTTTGTTGGCTTACCAAACTTTTCAGCTGCCGTCACACCCAAACCTACTACGGTTATGTACATGAAGCAATCTAATATTTTTTCTTTTACCTCAAACGTCCAAAACGTATCGGCAGTCCAACTTGCTATTAACATCACGAACGCCATAAACCCAATAAATCGTTTACTAGATACTTTAGCTTCGCTTGATAGCATTGACATTAAAAAATTCATTTTACTCTCCTATCCTAAGTTAGTGGACTCGCGGGGAATCGAACCCCGGTCCAGTTTATCTTTTCCAATAAGTCGTTACAGCTTAGTTAATTTCCATTAGTAGTAATCAACAAACAACTATGTAGATTATTTTACTCAGAATAATCCTCAACTGGCAGTTTCTTTAATCTCTAACTTCCTTCTGGCTAAAGAGAGCTTGTCCAACTTATTTTATGACCGAGTGTTGGACAACTCAGTAACTTACGCGTAAGCGTATGTTGGTTGGTAATCTGCCTCAGACACTTTCCCGATAACGGGTGCGTTACAGCTGATTGACTCGTCTGAGTAATCATACTCAGCTAAGTGCCAATCAATTACCAACCCTTCAAGCGAATTATCGCCATTTTGGTTTCGTGAGTCTTTTGTAACAAGACGTACTCAATCTCTGCTGCACTTAATTGTCAAATGACACCTGTCGATACCATTCGAGCCCAAATTTATTCATCATCATATTCTTCAATTTCATACGTACCTTCTATAATGAGAAGGGCACGTTCAACAAATAACATATCTGTTGTTTCCATTGCTTGTTTTAACAAATCAATAACCTCATCTACATCAAACGTCATATCAGATTCGATGCTGTTAAGATTCTCCCATTCCTGTAATTTCATCTGAGTATTTCTCCAATTCCTTTTCAAACTCTCTTAGTGTGTTCATACCATCCTCTGAAATTATTTCATTTTTCATCAGTTGATTAAAACACTCTTCTATATATACAGAGTCTGGGTTGTTTTTGAGATTTTTATCAGATTCTCCATCTAGTAGGAATTCGCCAGCGTCGCTTATTAAATCGTCATTGGATAGAATGGTATCCATCTTCTTTAATATTAACAACATAGCTCTTCGACTTTCCATCATAGCTATTTCTATTTTGAATAGTCGCTCGTTTAAATTATTGATAACTGTTTCTATAGACATCTTCATCGTACTGATAAATATAAGCTCATTTGACTAAGCGGTGCAACATTATAATTAAATTATTCTTCATTCACCACCTCATATTCTGCATCGTCTATTTTGTTATCGTCTTTAGGCACATCTGTTTGGACTTCCTGTTCCTCTTCTTGTTCTTGCTTATACATTTCAGATGCAAGTTCTCCCAATGTCTTGTTAAGACTTTCAATTGAATTCTTAATGATTTCTGGATCAGTAGACCCTCTAACAGATTTTAGCTTCTCGGACTGTTCTTTTAAAGCGTCCTGAATGTCTTCTGGTATGGAATCTGAGTTGTCTTTGAGTGTCTTCTCACATTGATATATTAGATTGTCTGCTTGATTTTGTGCATCTATCAACTCTGCCTTCTCCGCGTCTTCTTGTTCGTGCTTCTTGGCATCATTGACCATAGTTTCAACTTCTTTATCTGAAAGACCGGTGGATGATGTTATTCGAACATTTTGTTCTTTTCCAGTTCCCTTATCCTTAGCACTAACATTTAGAATGCCATTGGCGTCGATGTCAAAGGTAACTTCAATCTGAGGGACGCCTTTTGGTGCTGGGATGATTCCATCTAGATGGAACTTTCCTATCGTCTTGTCGTCGACAGCAAACTTTCGTTCGCCTTGAAGTACATGGATTTCAACAGAGCTCTGATGGTCTGCAGCAGTCGTAAATGTTTGAGATTTGTTGGTTGGAATCGTCGTGTTCCGCTCAATCACATTAGTTACTATTCCACCCAAAGTCTCTATTCCTAATGATAGTGGTGTCACATCTAATAGTAATACATCAGTGACGTCACCGGATAGGACACCGCCCTGTATGGCTGCTCCTATGGCTACCACTTCATCTGGGTTGACTCCCTGGTGGGGATCTTTGCTAAAAATTTTCTTAACTTGGTCCCTCACAGCCGGTATCCTGGTGGAACCTCCCACTAGAATTATTTCATTAATATCCGATGCTTTCATTTTAGCGTCTTTAAGTGCTTGTTCGCATGGCTTCTTAGTTCTCTCTATGAGGTCTTCGCAGAGTGATTCAAACTTTGATCTGCTCAGTGAAAGATCTAAATGTTTTGGTCCGCTTTGGTCTGCTGTAATAAACGGTAGGTTGATATCTGTCTGCTTTGTAGAAGATAATTCTTTCTTTGCCGTTTCAGCCGCATCCTTCAAGCGTTGTAATGCCATGGGATCTTTTTTGAGATTAATGCCATTACTGTTTTGGAACTCGCTAGCCATCCAATCGATTAGTACTTGATCAAAGTCATCTCCACCAAGATGAGTATCTCCGTTTGTAGATTTTACTTCAAAAATACCATCACCTAATTCTAGAATGCTGACATCAAATGTGCCTCCACCTAGATCAAATACTGCCACTTTTTGATCTTCTTTTTTCTCTAATCCAAATGCTAGTGCCGCCGCAGTTGGTTCATTTATAATTCTCTCTACCGTCAACCCAGCTATCTTTCCAGCGTCCTTTGTAGCCTGTCGTTGACTGTCATTAAAATATGCAGGTACCGTCACAACGGCTCTAGTAATTGTTTCACCTAAATGTTGTTCAGCTGCACTCTTTAAGTTTTGAAGGGTAGATGCACTAACTTCTTCTGGAGAATGTTCATTATTCTCAGTGTGGATCTGTACTCCACCTGATGCGTTTCTCTTTACTTTGTAACTAGCTTCCTTGGTTTCTGTTTTAATTTCATTGAACTGTCGGCCCATAAATCTTTTTACTGATGCTATGGTGTTAGTTGGATTGGTTACAGCTTGCCTCTTTGCAGCCATGCCTACCAATCGTTCATCGTCAGCAGTGTATGCAACTACGGATGGGGTCGTTCTACTTCCGTCGCTGTTTAGTATTACTGTTGGTTGACCACCCTCCATGACTGCAACGCAGCTGTTGGTTGTCCCTAAATCAATTCCTATTATTTTACTCATTTTGCTTCTCCTGTATTGTTTACTGTTAGTCAAACAGAGGACGTCCTCTTTTGAGCAACGTCCAATTAGTCAATGTTATTTGATTCACCATAATGTGAAATAATTTTTTGTTCTAGCTGGTCTTTGGTAGAGTCTTCTGCGTTGTGCCAAAGCATGGCTAGTGTAGTGTTTTGCTGTTTAAGTTTTTCTTCTAAATCTGATATGTTCTGAGCGTAGAAATCTTCTGATTCTAACATGGGGGATATATCCACCTCGTATTCTTCTGCCAACTCGAACACTCTGTCCATGTCTTTTTTTTCAATAGAATCTTGCAACTCTCGAAAGGCTTCTTCGGTACCAGTGAGTTTGTCCGGATGCAGCTTCTGTGCTAACTTCTTGTAAATCTTATCCACGGTTGGCTTCAATTTCTTCTTATCCATCGTCTCAATGCGGCCGGATGTTTTTGATTCCTTCTTGTCTGCTTTGAGATTAATCTTATCTTTAAAATATTTATTAAATTCATCAATGGCATCTTTATAGATGTTATCGTTATACTCACACTCCACCTTTAGATATGCATACTGAGCTTTTAGCTTTTTTAGATATAGTTGATCCATATCATGTTATTGAGTCGCTAGTTGTTTTATTTTATTATTTACGAACGATTCTAATACGGTGTTTATTCCTACCTCCAAAAGTAATTGATGATACTTATCACTCACCTTACACTCTAATAACAGCTCTCCGGTTTTTTTGTCATTTAATTTTAATTTTTCGTTAGACTGTGTTTGTGAATCTATAAATTGTAGTTGGGTAATTGTACCAACTTTTCTTTGCTTTTTATCTCTACAATCATATCCCAAATTCTCAACTACGCTATACGTGACGTCTGGGATTACTCTCTTGTTATTTAGATCTAGTGGCTTATCCATTAAACGTCATTCCCTCTCAGTTGTTGTTCTTTATATTTATTTTCCATTTTGTTTTTATACCATTCTCTAGTTGGTTTACCTTCGGTAGTATTCCATACTGATTTTTTAATTAACTCATCAATTGATTTATTCTCTTCGCCAAATCTTCCATCACTTTCCCACAATACATATAATGTAGTATCAAGAGCATCTGCAATACTTTTTAATAACATATAATCTTGTGTGAGATTTAAATCACCATACCACACTTTACCATAATCAAGCATCATTATATTTGCATTCCACACGACTAATTCTTCAGGATGCTCTTCGTCATATTGCCATTTGGAACCATCTATCATTCTGGCCATATGAAGGCCATGAGACACAAAGTATTGCTGTATGCCTTCTACGATCATGTCTGGTTTAAAGTCACTTGGGTACTCACCAGCTAATTTTATTGTCTTATTAATCATATCTTTTCTAATCGCTCTAACCACTCTTGTTCATACTCTTTTACAGTTTTGACTTCTTTGGTGTTGCTTTTTTGTAACCAATAGTCTTGTGTCAAAAATCGTCTGACCGCTCCACCTAATTCCATATCATTGGGATATTTTTTTACAAGACTTTTAACTACTTGTAGTTGCGATTTTGTTTTCATGTTATGGGGCCACCAACATAAATTGACCACTCACCACTGTCCAGGAATGGTTTTGCTTTTTTATATTTAATTTCTTTATAATCTTTACCGTCTGTAATTCCAACAATTTCATTTCTTCCATATTTCTTTTGAGTCCGTCTAATGGTGGTACTTATTTCTCTATCCAATATTCGCATCCCATTAAGATGGTCTATTTCATGCTGGACGCATACTGCTTCAAGCGTTCTCAGTTCTCTATCATTTTTTTGTTTTTTATCTTCCCAGCTACCCCGAGCATTAACGACGCCCGTATCTACTCCAGTGAAGATTAACGTGCCTTCTTCTTGAGCGGTTGATATTTGCACGGTCTCGTACCGCTTGGTATGACAGCCCTTACCCGGATAGGATAGACATCCTTCGTAGTAAGGTATCTCAGTATCTTTTGATATGATTACAGGATTGATCAACGTAATTGGTTCACGAACATTAAGTACAGCAACAGCAGCATCGATACCAACTTGGTTAGCAGCCAAACCAATGCCATCCTTCCGCTTTGCAAGTATCTCAAATAATTGTGCTGCAATCTGTTCACCTTCTTCAACTGATACCTCTTTTAGTTTTTTTTGAATAATGGCATTATCTTTCTTAAAACAATTAATAATTTCACGCATTAAAACGGAAACCTCTTAAACCAATCATCATCGTTGTCGTTTTTACTGATTTGATATGCAATGTATATTAAAATGGTTACCACTAAGAATTCAAACACTGGTATCCCCCTGTATGTTATGATTGAGAAAGTCTTTTTGTTTTTGAAGAGCTTTTTTTAATGCTTTCTTTTTATCTGCATGTCGGTCAATGAGAATTTGTTCTTTAGTCCGACGCTTTGTCTTCCTTTTGGGTTTTACTTTAGTGGGTGGTAGTGTACCCTTTAAGTTGGGTTGCTCTTTACCCTTGTGAAAAACATTTCCATCTTTATCCACAAATTCAGACATAAAATGCCAACCTGGTGGTTTTCCTGTAGGTTTGTATCCACCTTTAGATCCACTTGGGAATCCAACTGAAAATTGTACACACCTACTGCATACAACTGATGTGGTTTCGTCGTCTATGTTTTCGACAATCCTACCACATTTCTTACATGGTAGTGCTTTGTAGTTAGTTAACTCTGACATGTTTTTTTTTTCTCCTTTTTTAAGTATTAAACTTTACTGTGTGATATTGTGCGGGGCAACAGTTATTTTTCTATCATTTCAAACTCTGCATCAATTATTTTTCTGCAGATGAGTAGATGGTGTCCATTTTGTAGTATCGTGTCGGATCCGAAATAGAGGCTCTTAGTGTATTCTGGATTTTTTATCCGGGATGCATCAAGCTGTGCCAGAACCTCATATTTCGTATCCTCTACTGTAACGATTTGAAGTTTAGGCAATCTCTACGAGCTTCTTCACGGGTTGGATCGGTTCCAGCTTAGATATCTCAATAGACAGTATACCGTTCTTGAAGGTGGCCTTAATGTTATCTCCATCAAGGCCATCACCCAATTCAAAGTTCCTTTTGAATGATGATGCTTTTAGTTCTCGTCGAAGACATGTTGCACCTTCTTCTTCGAAGATAGCATGCTTCGTACCTGCAATTGTAAGTGTCCCTTCCTGGACTTCAACTGTAAGATCTTTTTTATCTAGTCCGGGAATTTCAGCTATGATACCTACCTTGTGATCATATTCATATACATTCACCTTGGGATATGCAGTGCCTTGATATGGCTTTACACCTACTACACGTGCTATATCTGGAAATGATGATTCGAAGACTTGGTCGAATAATTTATCAAAGGGTGTTAAGAAAGAATCCCTATCGATGAAAGGGACGTTGGGATGTAATGGTTTGTTCATAATATTCTCCTGTTTTGTTTACTATTAGTCAAACACCAGATATCCTCTCTTGAGCGATATCCTTTATCATTTATATATACAGTTGAGATTTAAAAACCTTTAGATTTTTTGTAAGAATTTTTTATTCAATGACCTAGCCACATCCATCATGTTAATTGGATTAATAAACTGAGCAGCTTTGCCGTACATATTTTTGAAATCTTTTACCTCGCTATCGTGCATGTATCCACTGCTGCTGCGAATAAAATAACTCATCACTTCGATACCTTTGGTGTTCATCTTCTTAACCATCTTAGCGGTATGTTTGACAGCCTTCTCACCATTATAGTAGATCTCACTGTTACTAAACATTGGAGCTCCATCCGAGTAATTCAAAAAGTAACTATCATTGTTGGTTGATCCTTCCACGAACTGCTCCATAATTGCATCAAATGTTAGACTCTCTGGTGTGGTTCCACCTGGATTCAAGTATGGGAAAATATTCTTTACTTTTGATATCTTATCCTTTCTAGAATCGTATGCCATGACGATCACCGGTAGTGAGTCATTTCGTCCGCTCCTATGTGTGGATCGGATAGTCAGTTGAACGTTTATGTTTGAAGTCATGCTGGCTGCTTTGATTACTGCCACTGCACTTGTTAAAGCGTTGATCCACTTACTACCATACATTGAACCCGATGCGTCTATCGAGATGTGGAGGTTGAGATCTTTATACTTGTCCACAAAGGATTGTGTGAAGACGTTTGCGTTTCCAAAACCCAATTCAGAGATTAATCTCTGATCTATCTTACCAGCATCTTTCCTGGTGTATTTGGTAGTGGTTTCTTCAGAACGAACTTTGAGTTTTTTTCCCAAGATGGATCCTAATCTGAGTCCGTCGTTGACTGCATCTTCGGTGTCGGGATATTTGAAACTAATGCATCTGAATTCTCTTGAGTCGATCAATGATTTCGTAACATTGCTCACTACGATGACTTTAGTCTTACTTGGTATCACGTCTCCCCAATGATCAACACTCTTACCCATCTCTACGTCTTTATAAGTACATCCGGATTCCTGTATTGCGTTTAATGTGGATGCATCTGACTTGGACAACTTTCCTTTTGATATGTTGTCTCCCATAAAATCTTCTTGTCTGCGCAGTGCATTTTCTAACATCTTCTTTGTACGATCAGTCAGCTCTGTTGGTTCGGTACCATCATCGTTAGTTGAGCTGGTTGCTGGTGAATCACTGTTACCCGTCGCTACGTCACCTGATTGATCTTTGGAAGAACCAGAGTCGATTGATTCGTCTGCGGTACTGTGATCTTCTGAAGATTCTGAATCTTGTGTGTCTTCCGGTTTAGGTTTTGCTTCAATGTTTGATAGGATCACTAGTAATATTTTTTGAGCAACTGCAATAGCATCTTGGGTTGACTTTAGTCTTGAAATGTTTTTCAGATCGACTATCTCCCAGATCTCCCAGAGACCTTTCAGCGCAAGTAGCTGTCTATTTTTGTTGGTCAGATTAATAATTCGCATCATGTAGCTATCAAGATCTTCAGTTCGATATTCCGTCGACAGTAATGCTTTGTCAATAACTTTGGAATGAAAATACTTATCATACATTGCGTGATAGTATCCTTTGTATCCGGGCGAAGTATCAAAGATGAATCTATCAATTCTACGATCTTCCACCCAATTGGTTAGGCTTCTCAGGGTCTCATAAACCGCACTGTCTGAATAGCCTTTGTCGTTAAACTCACCAAGCGTCTCATTGTCTAGATCATCGCCATGTGCCAACTGCTTGAAAGCGTCAAAGTCTGTCATCTTAATATGTGAACCCTCATGGAGCGCTAATCCAACCGCTATGTCAAATGTCTTTTCGTTGATGGATGAACTGATGACTACTCTCTTGCCGTCCGTGTATGAATCTCCGCGTGTGGCAAATCTAACCGGGATGTTCTGTCCGGTCACGATGTTGACAAAATTGCCAATAGCTCGTTGATACCCAGATAGACCGATCAGGTCTTTTCCTTTCTTCTCTTTGGTATCTTCGGTTCCTAAAAATTGATCAATGTCAAACGAACGATTGGTGTTCCAAAAATCACTGTATCGGGGTGTTGAATTCATTGTATAGCTCCTTTTTAACATGCTCTACTATACCCCAAAAAACAATGCGGGGCAACAGTTAATATTAATAATGTGCAATGGTTTTGCCATGACTCTCCCATTGCCAATGAAGCATAGCCCTTGCTCATGGTAGGCGTTCATCATCCATTATCACGTTAAACAAATGGTGGTCCTAAGATCCAAGATACGAGTGAGTATCTCACGCCCTTTGTGACTGGAGTTACTTGGTGCCACAAGTGAGAGTCGAATACTAAGATTGATCCTTGTGACTGTATTGGTGGTATCATTGGATTATTGTCGTCCCCGGTCCTAAATTGAAATTCACCACCCTCATAGTCGTCCGCACGACTCAGCTGTACCGTCACACTAAGCTTTCGTAGTTCGGTTTCAGTCTCTGCCCATGCGTATCCGGAATCCTGATGCCATCCATAGAATCCACCAACTTCATATTTGCCAAACTGACATGGTGTCATCTTGGTGAGAGCATAGTGCCAAACTTTCTTGTTTGTCTCTAAGACGTAGTCGAGAATCACTTTATTCATTGGATGGGGTGCTGGTAACCAATTCAGTTTAGTTTCGCGGATATCCGCCAAGACACCTTCCTTGGGTGCATCCTTCTCATAGTCCCATTGACCCTCTTCTTTGTGTCTGCGAATCTCTTCCGGAAAGAGTGAGTCTCTTCCTTGATAGTTTCCTGTATCTGCTTGGAGCTCTTCAGTGTGGTCAAAGTTTTGGATTATGTCTTCGCACTGCTTGTCCGGTATAGCATCTTGCCAATAATAAAAGCTCATTGTAAGTCCCTTTTTATATTGCTGATAGTTTTTCGCTAGGGTTGTTCTTAGCGTGCATAAGATTATATAGCGCCGTATAGAGCTGCTCCATATTCCAGCTCTTCTTTATGGCTTCAGTACAGAGATATTTATGTCGAGGATTTCGAAAATGGTATCCTTGAGTGAGTTGTAAAACATCTTGTTTGGCTCCATTAAAGTCTCCACCCTTGAGCTGTGAATTGAAGCCGTATCTCTCCACCAGACCATTTAGATAGCCTGGTGTGAGATAGCTGCTTTCATTGTTCTGTGAAGATGGCATTATGATGCTACCTCTTCAAAGAGCTCGTCGCTAGAATTATCATCGATAAACTTTTGCACGATCTGCTTAACAAATGTCCTCTCGGAGTCGACTCCACCCGTAGCATCGTACTGTGGATATATAGTCACTTCAGCTGCTTCGTTAAGTCCAAAGCCATCATACAACAGTCCAGCAATCTCTACCGTAGTACGAGTACTGATTCCGTTATCGATTCGTGGTGAATCGTTGGATGATTCCATTCTGGTCAGATGAGCTATCTTAGCTACGCTGGCCAATATCTCTCCACCAACATGTGGGAACATATAAGTTAGTAAACCATACTCTTCTTCCTCGTTCAGAGTATCGACTTCTACGATAGTGAATCTATCTCTAAGAGCTCGATCAAGTACTCGAGTAGCTGTGTACTCGTTACCAATATTTGCAGTAGCTACAAACGTCACACCTTCTGCGACCTTAACCGTCTCGCTCCCATCGGCTTCATCCAATCGAAGATATCGTTGTCCTTGATCCAATACCGGCATCAGTATATTCCAAGCATCTGGATGTGCTCGTGTCAACTCATCTAACAGGATGACTGCGTTTGGAGTTTTAATCGCTTTGACGAATACCGACTCAGCAAAATACGTTCCGTTCTCTTTATCGAAGTGAGTGTTACCGATCAGCGTAGAACGCGGATCTTGTGTCGCACCTAGATTGAAATAAAAGTCTGGACGATCCATGGCATTAACAAGTGCCTTGGCTGACATTGTTTTTCCACAACCGGCTGGTCCGGTCATCATAATGTTCTTGCCACGAACTGCAGAGCGGATCAGATACTTCCACTTTAGTTCGTTCATCACAAGAGCCTTAGGCTTCAGTTTGTAACTGTCGTGGATGAAGTCTACCGTATCGGTATGTCCTTCCGGAAGATCTAATTCTACGTCGTTGACTGGAACGGCTGAAAGGTCAGTGAATGCCTTCATGGGGACAGACTTCCAATACTTCCGTCCTGTAGTTTTTTCTGAAAATTCAAGTGCATATCCTTTCGTGAAAGCATTCTTTCGCGTTCCGGAAATAATTACTGATGTGTAATCAACACCTTTATTATCTGTGGCTTTGTAGGTCTTGCCGACTCGTTCGACTTTAACTACCGTGCCCAAATTTACATTGTCTCTGTTCATTGTATTGCTCCTTTTTAACATGCTCTACTATACGGAGAAATATGACGCGAGGCAACAGCCAATTTAAAAAAAATTAAATAAAGTATTCATCAGGAGCATCATCGGTGACCTGAAATGTTGAGTTGGCGTCTGAAGTTTCTTTGAGGATTGAGCTGTATGGTAGGGGAACGTACACCATTAATTTGTAGAACAGCAACACAAATAATAGCTTTGTTGTAGTGAAAAGATTTTGAGATATTTGTTTAAAACTAGACTTCATTGAAAACTTTTAAGTATCTGTGCGTTGAGCCTATTCCCCGCTCTCGCCTGCACCTCTCTTACTAACCTTCTTTTCTCTTCTTACTATTTCAGTCTTTCTCTTTAGCCGGGAAAACTCTACTCCGTACACATATATATACAACATAGATTTACAAAACCATTAATTTTTTTCTACATATTTAGACATATTTATTATTATGCGGATGAATTCATCATCCGTACAGTTCCAGAAACCTAAACAAACGGGAGAATAACCCATGAAGGAAGCCATAACACTGGTCAAGGGATGGGTCAATGAGATTACTCATTTGATGATGTCCTTTGTAGCTGTTGGTGCCATGTCCGAAATAATTTTCGGTACTGGTATTTTCGGCGTCAACGTTATAGGAAACCTAACAACAATTATAAATAAGTTCGGCCAGTCCGGATTTTCGGGCTTGGTGGCCTTATTGTTGTTGGTCGGTATATACAACCGTAAGTAGGGTACACGGATGGGGTTGGTAGTTACCTACTTCTACCAACCCCAATTATTCATCAACTACAGCTCTGCCCTTGAGTTGTTCCCAATCCCGTTCTGGTCGCACTTCTAAATTGGTTTCCCAAGCACCCTTCAGTACATTCATAGATACGCCACAGGCTTCACCGTAAGAGATTAATGCCTGTATGTCTTTTGGAAAACAGCTTCCACCAAAACCCAACTTTCCATCCGGACCGGGTATGTTCATATGAGAATGACCAACGCGGCCATCACGAACAAATCCTTCAACGACATCGTCCCAGACAGCGTTGCTGGAATCACTCAGCTGTTTCATTTCATTTAGAAAACTCACCTTGGTAGCAAAGAAGGTATTCGTCATATACTTTACAAGCTCTGCAGATTCAAAGTTCGTCTGCAGTATAGAAATAGTGTTACCAAATCTACGACGAAATAAATCAGCTACCAATCTAACGCCGGCACTGTTATCAGAAGTACCGCCTAATATTATTCTCGCTTGATTTATAAAATCAAAATGTGCACTTCGTTCAGTCAAAAATTCTGGGTTGAAGACCATTTCAATATCAGGAAACATATTTGATAGCCTACGCGTTGTCCCTGGAGTTACTGTAGATCTCAACAGCACGACTGGAGGATCTTTAAAGACCCTTTCATTTTTATCGTTTCCATCTATAGAAGCATTGATGCTATCCAAGGCACCCTCGACAATAGTCGTGTTGACGGAACCGTCTGGATTAGCTGGCGTTGGTACTGAAAGAAAGATGAACTGAGAATCATTAACCGTTTCATCCAACGTATGAGAAGCTTTGTTGGGATCTATATCATAAACCTTAACGTCAGCATCATAACCCACACTAGGTGAGAAGCCAAACTTGACTGCTGACCCCACATAACCATTTCCTACTATTCCTATTTTATCCATTTTTTATATACCTCTGATAATATTTTTTATTAACGCTCACAACGGCATTGCCATCTTGATCTCTTGTTAATGGAATTGGATCCACCTTTGGGTGATCATAACCAAAATATAGTTCCCATCTACGAATCACATCTTTGACTGATGGATATTTAATTTTATTCATACATCTCCCGCTCCATCCAATATCTTTTCTTCTCTGCTTTAAATTCAGATTGTCCACTCTGTTCAATCATACCATAAATTTTCTTCAACGCATCTCCAAGTTGACTCGAAGATAACTTACGTAGCTCCGTCACACCTGACATGTCACTATACCTACCAGATGACTCCCCCAAAGCAACTTCTACGATTAACCCGTTCTTTGGATACATGTCCAGAAAGTCTCGTTCAATTGCACTTGCTTGTTTTCCATCTGTACATACATAACTGGCAAGAACCCTTATATTAAAATCATCATATTGGTGTATCGATCTATTGAATCGCTCAGACTCATTTGGACTGAACCTCTTCATTACATCCATATGTTTAGTGATCCCAAACTTATGTAACTTGCGTCCGGATCGTTTGTGTTTGAATTCGCACATATAAAATTTCATTCTCATTTTGATCTCCTAGGGACTATCACTCCCAGCTTCTTCATTTCAGCTCGAAAGTCTTCTTCATTTAATTTGGGGTCATATTCTTCATCTAGTTCCGGATCCCATCTATCATCTACCCACCGATCTTCAGCTCCATAATCTATTGTCTGAAGAAGGTTGCTTAAAACAAAATTTACAACACTATGACTTCCAGGTTCTATGCGACCAAAATATTTACATAGCTGAACAATCATATTTAAAAGCTCTCCATCAACCTGATACAGTTTATCATCTTCAAAGGGGTTGGATCCATAACTATGTAGCATTATGCTTTATCCTTCCAACCTGCGCGCGTATATGCCTTATCATTCAACGTACAGATATAGTCTAATAGTTTACCACACTCGTCACAAACTCTAGGCGTAATGTCTTCCACGCTTGGATATTCAAACAGATGGCGTTCGCAGTGTTCCTCCATCAACTTCCAATCAGCTGGATTATTCTTATTCAATCCAGGACCGTCAGTGATATCCTGCTTACAGCACTTCGTAACGGTACGGTGCTTCTTTTGATCTTTTTTGGGTCTATTTTTATTTCGAAAGTAATCGCGATTCATCACAAAATGTAACCTTAATTTGGTATGTTAGACAACAGCCATTATGAACTTTTACTCTGGGTGACCAGATTGCTGGACACTTGTGCGCTCAGTAAAGACTGTATAGTAAAATATAATGATGGGTTTCTCTTTAATAGTTCTTTAAATTCATCTTGCTTCCAGACTAATATTACAGCGTCATGTTTTACGACACATGTGGCCGTAGCGGGCTTACCGGTGAGGAATGACATCTCTCCTACAAATTGACCATCTTTCAATGTTGCAACCGGTTCCTTCTTGACCATTACCTCAACGGTTCCATTGTAGATCAGATTTAAGTCCGGAACCTTATGACCCTGCTGAGTGATAACATCGCCAGCGCGATAGTGTTCCCAATCTGCTATCTTAGTCACCTTCAAAAATTCTACGGGAGTCAAGTCCTTGAACATTGTATCGTACAACTCCTTATGCTTGGGGGACATCTGCACCGGTCGCTTTTCATATACAATAACAGCTATGTGATATAAATTTAAAATACAAAATACAAAATTCCAACCAATTGGAATCCACATAGGTTCTACGGGTATTACGTAGTTATAAAATACTGAGAATAAGCTCGCTATTATAGATACTATTCTTAACCAAAGAATATCTTTGACTAAAAAAGAAAAGGCTATTAACCCAAAGGCTAAGTGACCAGCTATTACGGCAATGTTCATATCCATAAATATTATGGTGACTTAATTATATAGTAATCCAGGTCCGTAAAAGAACATTATATGGTCCCCTACTACACAATCTTATTTCGTACTCTCCAGGTATTATTTCAGGACCATACTCTGATTCCCATAACATCCAATGATATGTAAAAATTCTTGGAGTTCCATCATCCCATGGATTTCTGTGATATGGTTGTACATGAACAAGCTGATCTGTCTCTACATCATAAATCCAAAGTTTAGTATCCTCCCTAAAAACTTGGTACTTGACCTTCACGATATCCCCCAACTCACCATTCCACTTCACTTGAGTGGATGTCCATGCGACTAAGGGATATTCAAAAAAAGTAGAATCAGGTATTACTACTTCAGCTATATCCGGTTCATCATCGTCTGGTAGGAACATGACAAATGCCATCACAGCAATGAGAGTTACTAACACCCTTTCCGCGAAGGATACGTTATGCGTGAAGAATTCCTTAATGGTCATTTACTATAAAACTACCTAAAGAACTAATTGAAGTCAAGCATTTTTTAACTTAATTTTTAATTGTGAGATATAACCATCTATCTTTTCCGCAGCAGCACCGTCGGGCATTCCTTCCCGCTTAATGATTAACTTACCTAATGCTTTCTGTAAGTCTATGAGTGCGATACCTTTCATACTTCTTCTATAATATAAATGATGTAGAGCCTCATCTTCCGCCTCTGCTCCACGGACTCCAGCAGTCGCTGTTATGGATTCCGTCTCGTACACTTCCGCGTCTGCTATATCTGTAATTTCTTCCCAAACCGTATTATCCCACATAACATCTAAATCTAG
>TARA_R110002020_G_scaffold427958_2_pt1 | contig 39763 bp, 47 predicted proteins | sample TARA_R110002020 | Tara Oceans TARA_R110002020 (sample SAMEA4396489) | marine metagenome | biome: Westerlies Biome; feature: [MES] marine water layer (ENVO:01000295) within the mesopelagic zone...; material: water (ENVO:00002006), including particulate matter (ENVO:01000060) such... | reverse complement strand
TGCCAGTAAATTGACACTGGATTGTTGCCTTCACAAAAGTGGGGCCCAAGAGGTTTTTGAAAATACTCCCGAAGCTATCGTGTTTTTGGTGGATTGGTCTATAAAAATCAGTGGCCTGGCCAAAAATGAGCTTTTGTTCGTTTTTGAGCACACGGGCCTTTACACCCATCAACTTGTCCGTTATCTGAGCGAACAGGGCTATTACTTTCTCTTGGTCCCTGGGCTGGAGATCAAACGGTCCCTGGGCATTGCCAGGGGGAAGGATGATAGAGCGGATGCAAAACGTATCGCCCTTTACGGATATCGCATCCGGGAAGAGGCAAGGCCCTATCAAATGCCAAAGGAATCTTTGATAAGCCTGAAACGGTTGATGTCCATGCGCAGAAAACTGGTTTCACAGCGCGCAGGGCATATTGCCACTCTAGGGGAACAAATAAGAGTGCTGAACAATGAGCTGGGGCCCATATTGCTACAGGTACAGCGCGATATTATCGGGGTACTGGATGTGCAGATAACCAAAATAGAAAAAGAACTCGATAGGCTTATCGAGCAGGATTCAGAACTGCAGATTATATATCGGTTATTGGTCAGCATCAAGGGCATCGGAGCGGTAACGGCCCGGTTTATGATCGTTCATACCGTTGGCTTCACAGCTTTTAAATCGTGGAGGAAATTCGCCTCCTATTGTGGCATTGCCCCTTTTCCCAACAGATCGGGGACCAGTATAAGGGGAAGGACCAAGGTAAGCCAACTGGCCAATAAGGAAGGTAAGACATTGCTGAATCTTTGCGCCGGTTCCGCCATTCAATGTAATCCAGAGATGAAGGCCTATTATACCCGAAGAATAGATGCGGGAAAAAATAAAATGAGTACCCTGAATATAATAAGAAACAAATTATTGGCCAGGGCATTTGCAGTAGTGGTAAGAGGGACACCGTATGTCAACACCATGGGGTATGTATCCTGAACTATAGAAAAAATTTATGAGAAAAAATTTGTTTTAACCATAGGATACAGGCAGGCTTGCAAACCCGCCCGAACGTGCCGTTCGGTACGGGCGGGGTTAAGTGCTAAACCACCTGCCTACCGGCAGGCAGGCGCAACTACTCATAGCCGAGACGATGATGTTGCATTAGTTCATATCATTTTTATTTTATTTTAAAGGAATTCATATGTTCGCTGCGCTCGGAACTCCTACGTCGACCCTATGTACTACATCTCCCTATCCAACGCTACAACTCGCCCACTGCTCTCGCAGATGTCGCCCGCACAAAGGGAAATGCAACATCATCGCAGCGCTATGTCAGATCACATAAGACCGTAGGATAAGAGTACCTTTTTTTTGAACGACGCTAAACGGAAGAAAGCAACGCAACATATCAAGACACTATATGTAATCTATTCATGCCCTGTCCATTGCATTAAGTATTCATGTGTTTGCTGCGCTCGTAAGGACCGCGACATTTTTTCCCAATACCGTCGAAAACCAAAAAAAGTTTTCACTATATTTCCATAAAATTGCCTGGCAACGCTACAACTCGCCCACTACTGTCGCAGATGTCGTACATAGCGCTGTGTTTGGCCAAAGCTGACAAACATGACCCTGAACGAAGAACAGATAAAAGACATTGCCGAACTGTTGGACAGCGGAATGATCTGCTTTTACCATCTGCCCACGGGAACAATTGATTCGCATCCTGACCCGAACGATCCGTATTTCGACGCTGAACAATGGGAAGACATCATCGATAGAATTGAAAACGACTGGGACAACTATGAACGGTTTGAAAAAATGGAATCATACGAAGGTTATAAGGTGATCGAGAATTTTGCATATTCCTTATCTGATGAGTATTTTAGAGACAAGATTTTGAACGCCATTTCGAAACGAAAACCTTTTCAGAACTTTAAGAATTTAATTGACTCATCTCACTATCGCCAAAACTGGTTTGACTTCAAAAACAAAGCGTATATTAACTTTGTGAAACGACAAATCGAGATGAAAGAAAAATAAAAACCTGGTCAACAATGGCTAAGCTTCAGGCGGGCTGAAGGCTGTCCGCAAGGTTTTTGCTTATCTGCTATCTTTGGTCACGGCAAGACTGACAGGTTAGCGTTTGCAAATCCCACTCGAAATCTTAGCCGAAACCATTGAAAAATGATACTGAATTTTAAATGCATACAAGATTTGGCTATTTATAAAATCAAGTAAATAAGTGAAGACTGAAACCGAAAAATGATAAAAAATAAAAAAGCTAAATGGATTGTAAGGGCGATATTGCTTGTTGGAACAATAGTGTCCTTGTTTTTCGTTCCATGGATTTTGGTAAAGGCCTGGATTTTGCCGCTACCTGATACTGTTCAAGAACAAGTAGATGAAGCAATAGGAAATGGTTTTGACGGCATGATTGTGTATGTTGACCAAGCAGGAAAACCGCCAGAACATTACACTGGTGGTTGGAAAGATAGAGAAAATAAAATACCAGCCGACCCAAAATCATTGTTCAAAATTGCTAGTATTAGCAAGTTATATTCCGCTGTAGCAGCTACTAAATTGGTCAAAGAAAAGCGCTTGTCCTTTGATAAAACACTCGCAGATTATCTTCCAGAACTTAAAGGTAGGATTGAAAATGCTGAAGAAATTACCTTAAGGATGATGATTCAACACCGTTCAGGTATTCCAAATTTCACAGATAATCCGGATTATTGGGAAAACGAACAAGAAAATGGCCAAAATGCCTTAGATTTTGCTCTCGACCTACCAGCCAGTTTTATTCCTAATGAAGGATATGAATATTCAAACACGAATTATTTATTGCTTCGTAGGATTATGGATGATGTTTTAGGGTATAGCCACCATCAGTATATGAAAGAGAAAATATTGATTCCCTTAGAGCTAAAAAATACCTTTTTTTCGATTACTGAAGTTAATTTAGATGATGTTATGAGTGGATATTATGTAGGTTATGAGGAAGATTTTAAAGCCCGTGAATATGGAATGTTGGCTACAGCAGAAGATGTGGGTATATTCTTGCGAGCCTTAAATGATGGTTCGGTATTTGAGGAGGGAGAAAAGGAAATCTATCCTTACGAATACAACCATGGAGGTTTGGTCGTTGGCTATCAAAGCCTTGCAGAATATCACAAGGATATTGACGCGGTAGTGGTTCAATTTATTAATACAACTGATTTTAATGGTTACGAATGGAACTTATCGGAAATTACAATTAACCGAATTGTAAAAATTATTAAAAAGCAGAACTAGCCACAACAATGTGTATTTTTAGGGAAGGCTACAGAATTACAGCAGATACTGCACTAAGATTAAGTAAGTATTTTGGGAATTCTGCAAAATTCTGGCTAAGACTCCAAGACGATTATGATATTGAAGAGGAAAAAATATCGAAAGAAGACGAGCTAAATTCAATAAAACATTACGAAAATAAGAACCTTGCCCAACAATGCTATAGTCCATTGATTAGCTTATTTACTACAATTCAAAAGTTTTCGTACTTTAGATCGGCATGATCCCTGCTCGATTTGATTAACATCAAATCTCAGCAACGGAATCATATCCTAACCGTTGTGTGCAACCTGAAAACCCAAGCGACAATTAATGGAATTTGATAAAAATATATTGTCTTTTTTAAAACCAAAGTTATTAGATGAATTAATTAAGAAATCTACCCTTAAGGAATTTTCAAAAGGCACTGAAATTTTAAGAGAAAAACAATATGTAAAGGTATTACCTATAGTGATTAATGGCCTTGTAAAAGTTTATTCTCGATTTGATGAAAAAGAATTACTACTTTATTACATTGAACCAGCTCAAAGCTGCGTAATGACTTTTTATGCTGCTTTAAAAAACACGCCAAGTAAGGTTTTTGCAACAACTGAAGAAGAATCTAAAATTCTTCTAATTCCTATTCAGTATTTACCAAATTGGCTTCAGGAGTATCCAGGTTTTAATGACTTATTTTATAATCAATTTAATTTACGTTATTCTGAGCTTTTGGACACAATTCGTCATTTACTATTGGACAAAATGGATAAGAGACTTTACGACCATCTTAAAAAGAAATCAGATTTAACTAAAATTAATTCCGTTAAAATGAGTCATAGTCAATTAGCAAATGAATTAGGAACTGCACGTGAAGTAATAACTAGGGTTTTGAAAAAACTTGAGACTGATGAAAAAGTTATTCAGAATGCAGGTGAAATAAAAATTATTAGTGAGTGGTGACTACAGTCACTGCATACGTCCATAACACCACATACCTTTGTAGAGCAATAATGCTACAATATTTTATTTTTTAAAAGATGAAAAAAAACATGGGAAGTGCAGATAGAATTATTAGAATAATAGTCGCTGCAATAGTTGGATTTCTTTATTTTACAGGAACAATTTCGGGAACATTAGGTATAATCCTTTTAATTCTTGCAGGAATTTTCGTTTTAACCAGTTTAATTAGCTTTTGTCCTCTTTATGCACCATTTGGTATTCGCACCTGTTCTATAAACAAAAAAGAATAATATCTCTATTGATCACACAATAAATAATCTTGTATTTAAGTTGATAATTGTCCTACAGGATCTACAATTAATTTTATTATTCAAGAGGTAAATATTGGGATAGATAAACATCCAAAGGCTTTGAACCAAAAAAAATAATACTCAAAAACGATATTTATGAAAAAAAGATTTTATGTAAGTATATTAGTAATGCTATGCTTCTATACATTGTCTTCATGTTCAAATAACGACGACGATGGAGGCGTAAATAATAATAGTGAACAATTAGCCCAAGTTGAAAATACTGTTGAATCAGGAACTTGGCGAATAACTAATTTCATAGATTCTGGAGAAAATGAGACATCAGATTTTGCAGGATATAATTTCTCATTTAATTCCGACGGTTCTCTCGTTGCAACAAATGGAACCGACACTTTAACTGGCACATGGTCAGTTACGGACGACAGCAGCAGTAGTGACGATGATATTGATTTTAACATTTTCTTTCCTGTTCTTGATACAAATGATTTTGAGGATTTAAACGATGATTGGGATATTATATCATATACATCTACTAAAATTGTACTTATAGATATAAGTGGAGGAAATGGAGGTACAGACAATCTGACATTTGAAAAAAATTAAGGCGGCACATAACAAAGCGTAGAATTAATAGCGGTTTGAGTGCCAACTCGAATCGCTTTTTAATTTAATTGAAGTATATTTAAATCTAAAATGTAGTAATATAAAAATTCGCTTCTAATCATACACAAAACCGATGATGATGATGCATTAGTTCATATCATTTTTATTTTATTTTAAAGGAATTCATGTGTTCGCTGCGGTCGGAAAGACCGCCACATTTTATTCCAAATACCGTCGAAATCAAAAAAAGGTTTTCACTATATTTCCATAAAATAACGCGCACCACACATAGCGCTGCGTTGGCAGCAAGGCTAACCGATCAAACAACCCACAGACACGACAAAAATGACAGTGACAAATTTCAAATGAAAAAAATACCTGTAAGACATTTAAAAGATTCTTTTTTTGAAGACCGTTTTAGCATAAGAGCCATCGAACCTTTGGTAGCTAATGTAGATTTAATTCATGAACTTCATCGACACGATTTTTATTTTATCCTTTTCATTAAAAATGGTAATGGAGAACATGAAATAGATTTTGTAAAGCATGTAGTAAAGGATTTTTCTGTCTTCTTTATTAGACCGGGACAAGTGCATCAATTAAAATTGCAGAAAGGTTCGAGCGGTTTTATGATTCAATTTACTTCCGACTTCTATGCCCCAAAAGAAGTTCCAGCCATGCAGGTTTTACGAAAAGTAAGCAACAAAAACCTCTGTCAATTATCAGAAATGAGAATTGAGCAAATTTACTTATTACTAAATTCTATTCTTCAAGAATTTACTCAAAAACAAGAACGATACACTGAAGTAATTAAATCCTATCTAAATGTTTTATTTATTTCTATAGCAAGGCAAAGTTATCATCCGAATAAAATCCCAAATGAAGCCAAACTTTATGCTCAAGAGCGTCTGGAAGAATTGCAAGACTTACTTGAAAAAAACATTCACACCAAAAAACAAGTAAATGATTATGCGGAAATGTTAAGCATGACGCCTTATCAACTGAACGCCATTACGAAAGCATCGTTGAAAAAAACGGTTTCGGAACTTATCAATGAGTATATTATTTTAGAAGCCAAGCGAATACTCATAGGCACAGTCAGTCAAGTCAATCAAGTAGCCGATACGCTGGGCTATGATGATCCCTCCTATTTTATACGCTTTTTCAAAAAGCAAACTGGGCTTACTCCAGAAGCATTTCGCCAAAACTTTAAATAAGTCCTATTCAACTTGAAGTTTGTCGGATTATACAGGCTTGCCATGTAAATACTTTTGCGGTGTTAATTTATTTAATCACCTCAAAAAAACATTTACATGAAAAAGATTCATTATTTATCAATTTTAGTTGCTGTTGCATTCAGCATGAAAAATTTACATGCCCAGGACTCAACGGCTATTTTCAAACCTAAAACAGTTTTAGTGGAAGAAATGGTTGGCAACAAACGACAGTTTTTACAATTTATGGTCAACAAAGTTTTTGTAGAAAAGAAAAAAATTGGTTTGTTGTCCATTTCGTCTTATGCTGCCGATTACAAAGACAATCTCGGCAACAATGAGTTTCAAAACACAACACTTATTTATCATCATTTATACAAAGGTATCAGCATCAACTCTGGTGCAAGTTTTACTTCTGTAGAGGGCCTGAAAAATTTTGTGGGCTTGCAATATATGTATCAGAGCAATACACTTTCGGTGATATATATGCCAAGTTATTATTTTATCAATAGCAACAAGATTTCCAATTTTGGTCTCATAGAGTATAGGCCTGCCATAAATGAGAATTGGTCTGTTTATTCACGCTTGCAATTGCATTACAACCATGATTTGGAAAATGGAAATCATTACCGAAGTTATGCGTATAGCCGTTTGGGCTTAACGTATAAATATTTCAGTTTTGGACTTGCACACAATTTTGACCGCTATGGTGCAAATAAAAATGTCAAAAACAATTATGGCGTATTTCTAAAATTGACTTTGTAAAATTTCAAAATAATCCCATTGAACTTGCCAAAAATCCTATCAGACAGCAGTTAAGCCAATATAATTTTGCGTCATAAATCATTAAATAAAATTAAAATGAATACTAAAAAGAGAATTATTATTGTAGGTGCATCAGGCACTATGGGGCAGTTTTTAGCCAATGTACTTGAAAAAGAAAATCATGACATTGTAAGGGTAAGTAAAACATCTGGAGAATTACAAGTAGATACAACCTCTACAAAATCAATTCAGGAAATGTTTGAAAAGGTCGGTGAATTTGATGCATTAATTTCAACAGCAGGGCCCACATTCGTAGGACCTTGGAAAAATCTTAACGACCAAACATTTAGAACTGGCGTTGAAGGCAAAATGATGGGACAAATCAATTTAGTACTCATCGGACAACATTATATCAAGCCAAATGGATCTTTTACTTTAATTACTGGTGCATTAACCCACGAACCACAACTTCATTTTGCCAATGCATCAGCAGCAAATGGAGCTGTAGAAGGTTTTGTAAGAGCAGCAGCTATTGAGTTGGGTAATGGGATTCGTATCAATGCTGTAAGCCCTACTGTTATTGAAAATTCTCCTCAATATTTCCCCTATTTCCCTGGTGAAATTCCTACAACAATGAAACAATTGGAGTTTGGCTTCAAGAAAAGTTTGTTTGGAACCGTAACAGGTCAAATTATAGAACCATAAAACAATTGAAATGAAAACCCGGGGAAAGTTTATACAAACAATTAAAATATGGATAGTAATTTATCCTTCTATTACCCTCTTTAATATTTTGTTTGGAAGTTACCTAGCAGACTTGCCATTGTTTCTGAAAACACTTGTTTTAACATTGGTATTGGTTCCGTGGATGGTTTTTGTTGGCTTGCCATTTATTAATAAGGTGCAGCAAAAAATGTCAAAAAATGAAAAATCTTAGCCGAAGAAAATTTATTAAACAAGGTGGATTTATGGTATCCGTTTTTGTATTTCCTTTAAGTTACCATTCAATTTTAAATAAAAAGATATGAGCGATAAAAAACATTTTGATGTAATCATAATAGGAGGTAGCTATTCAGGACTTGCAGCAGCAATGGCTTTAGGTATAGCTTTGAGAAAAGTACTGATTATTGACAGCGAAAAACCTTGTAACAGACAAACCCCATATTCGCATAACTTCTTGACCCAAGACGGAAAAACGCCAAAGGAAATTGCAACTCTTGCGAAGCAACAAGTAACAATGTATGACAGTGTGGAGTTTTTTAATAGTTTGGCGACAAAAGTGAGCAAAACCGAAAACGGCTTTGAAGTTCAAACATCATCGGGAGACATATTCAAATCAAAAAAACTAATTTTCGCAACGGGAATCAAGGATGAAATGCCCAGTATTAAAGGCTTTTCTGAATGTTGGGGAATTTCCGTTTTACATTGTCCTTATTGCCACGGATACGAAGTAAGAAATGAAACAACAGGAATCTTTGGCAATGGCGAATACGGGTTTGAATTTTCTAAGCTCATTTCCAATTGGACAAAAGATTTGACACTATTTACAAACGGAAAATCAATACTGACTGTTGAACAATCTGCTATCCTTGAAAGACATCAAATAAAAATAATGGAAAAGGAAATTGCAGAATTAGAACACATCAACGGACAGCTTCAAAACATCATTTTTAAGGATGGCTCAAAAAAATCAGTTAAAGCCATTTACACACGGCTACCTTTTGAGCAACATTGCCCAATACCTGAACAATTAGGATGCGAACTGACTGAAGACGGATATATCAAAATTGATGATGCACACAAAACGACAATAAACGGCATTTTTGCTAGTGGCGATAATGTAACCCGTATGCGGACAGTTGCGAATGCTGTGTCAATGGGAACAACAACAGGGATGATGGTAAACAAAGAGCTTATAGAAGAAAAATTCACTAATAAAAGTAAATAAAATGAAAGCAATTGTCTATGAAAAATATGGGACAGCCGATGTTCTAAATTTGACAGAAATTGATAAGCCTATTCCAAAAAATGATGAGATTTTAATAAAAATAATCTCAACTTCTGTATCAGCAGCCGATTGGCGCTTAAGAAAAGCCAACCCGTTTCTAGTCCGCATATTTAATGGACTTTTCAAACCCAAAAGAGTGAAAACTTTAGGTTTTGAAATATCAGGAATTGTTGAAAAAACCGGAAAGAATGTTAGTGGTTTTAAAAAGGGAGATGCCGTATTTGCTTATTGCGGATTAAAGTTTGGAGGATATGCAGAATACCTTTGTTTAAAAGAAACAGATATCATTGAACAGAAACCAGAAAATATGTCTTTTGAAGAAGCCGCAACTACACCCTTAGGTTCCTTAACGGCATTGTATTTTTTGCGAAAAGCAAACGTTTCTAACGGTCAAAAAATATTGATTTACGGTGCTTCAGGTAGTGTGGGAACTTTTGCAATACAACTTGCCAAGTATTTTGGAGCAAAGGTTACTTCGGTTTGTAGTCAAAAAAATATAGACCTTGTTAAATCATTGGGGACAGATTACTCTATCGATTATACAACAACCCATATTACTTCTTTGAAAGAAAAATTTGATGAGATTTTTGATGCAGTAGGGAAAATCAGTAAATCAGATTTTAGGAAAATTCTATCTCACAATGGAAGATTTGTTTCAGTCAAAAGTCAATCAAGGCCCACACAAAATGATTTGCATTTCATAAAAATGTTAATTGAATCTGAAAATCTGATTTCAATTATAGATAAGACATACAAATTAAAGGACATAAGAGAAGCCCACCGGTATGTAGAACAATTTAGAAAGAGAGGCAATGTTGCAGTATTAGTGAAGGATTGATCTATTTTTTTTTAACATTTAAAAATATGTATTCATCTGATTTAAATAAAAAGGATAAGCTGTATTTGCCTCACAAAACAGCTTTCTGGGCGGGTTTCTTTTACATACTTACCTTTGTTTCTGTACCTACATTATTTCTGTATCAATCCATACACAAGCCTAACTATTTGTTGAGCAACGCCAATTACAACATAGTGGTCTTTGGCGGAATACTGGAAATAATAGTTGCACTAAGTGGTATCATTTGATCTATTATTCTGTATTCAGTTTTAAAAAAGCTAAATGAAACACTTGCATTAGGGCTTGTTGCTGCCCGCATATTAGAAGCGGCAACAATATTCATTGGTGTGGCATTTATATTAGGAGCAGTAACTCTGCATCAACAAGGAGCTGGAGAAATTGCCATAGCGATAAGCCGTGCGTTGGTAGCACTATATGACCGTATTTTTGTAATTGGCCAAAGCTTTATGCCGCAATAGATGACATACTTTTAGGTGTTCTGCTTTACCAAGCCCGTTTAGTACCTCGTTGGCTTTCTGTTATAGGTATTGTAGGTGCTTTCCCATTATTTGCTGGTTACTTTGCCCTCATGTTTGGTTTTATAGAACGTTCATCACCATTGACAGGAGCATCTGCTATTATGGTTGCTTTTTTGAATTTACATTGGGAATTTATCTATTGGTTTCAGGGATAAGAAAATCGTAAGACAGAATTTAATAAGACATGTAATAAGAATGACCTGCTGCTAACAGCACCTAAAAGCAATGCCGGCTAACATACTAAAATTGTACATTTCGTTACCAAGTTTTTTCTACCTTAGTTCGGCAAATAAACCAGACCAATCTGGCACGGCTTTTAGCTGCAGAACGCTAGCATTAATTAAGAAAACTGAATTGGAAATTAGAGAAACACATAGAAATGACTATACCATTTCAACTGACAAGGATAAATTGGATATTTTGAGCATTCACAAATTCCTTGCAAACGAAACTGATTGGGCTAACGGAATTCCAATCAATACTTTAAAGACATCAATTGAAAACTCTTTAAATTTTGGGCTTTATTACCAAAACAAACAAATTGGCTTTGCTAGAATAATTTCAGACTATTCAACAATTGCATATTTAGGAGATGTTTATGTTCTAAAGGAATATAGAGGAAAGGGATTAAGTAAATGGCTGATAAATGAAATAATGGAACACCCTAATCTTCAAGGGTTAAGACGCTGGATTTTATTAACTGATACAGCTGAATGGCTTTATAAAAAGTTTGGATTTACGGAAATACCTAATCCTGAATTTTATATGGAGAAACATAACCCAAATGTATATAAAGGAAAAGATAAAACTAATGACACCGTATAAAATTAACCAGCCCGGCAAGCTGGTCTGGCGGGTTTCATGTTCTCGCCAACTTGCGAAACTCCTCCGACGCCCAAAAGGGTGGCAGTACGGATTTTCTACCTGCCTACTGGCAGGCAGGCGCAACCAATCTTTTACAAACACATTAGCAATAAGCAATAACAAAAAAAATGAACCTACCGCCATTTAACATATTTCCTACCTTGTCAACGGAAAAAATAATGTTGAGAGAAATTCTGATTTCTGACATTCCAGATATTGTCGAAATTTCGTTTTATAATGCTAAACAGGCTGACAACCTTGAACAGGCTATAGAAATGCACGAAAGAATAAATCAAGATTATCGCAATGGCAATTCTATTCATTGGGGCATTTCGCATAGAACAACAAATAAAGTTATGGGAACTTGCGGATACTATCGAGGACTTGAAACTGGGACTGGAGAACTTGGATGTGTTTTATTACCAATGTTCCGTGGCCAAGGAATTATGACTAATGCTATGAAATTAGCAATTGACTTTGGACTGTATAAAATAGAACTAAACCGAATTATGGCAATAACCAATAAGCAAAACCAAAGTGCGATAAAATTATTAAATCGCCTAAATTTCATTAAAGTTGATGATTTACTAAATGAAGAAGTTAAATATGAATTTAAAAGTCAATTAAAATCGAAATGAACAGGAGTAAACTAAAAATGCCTACTGTTAATAATGGTTATTAGTCCATGGCAGTCTGTAGGACTACAGGGTCTTTATGCCTCATCTTGACCTACTCAAGAATGACTTTCGGGTTATCACATATAGCAGGAGATATAATTATCCCAATAACAATGGATATAAGGAAGGTACTCCTTTTATCCCCATGACCTAGGCTAGGGATCTTGAGAGGCTTATAAATGGAATTGGAGTTGATAAATTTCACTTAATTGGACATTCTTATGGTGGACTTATAGCTATAGCCTATGCCAATAAGCACCAGGATAAACTTAAATCACTGATAGTTTCAGAACCTCCAATGCTAAGTGTTGAAGGTTGCGTGGAATCCTTAAGGATTACTAATGAGAGATTAATAGAAAAGGTAGGTGCCGCTTTTAAAACCAATGACTCCACTCTAGTTATGAAGTCCATATTTGAGTTTTTTGTGGGTAAAGATATCCAAAATGACATACCTCCTGAGGCGCTTAATACTCTTAAAGCGAATTTAATTGAAATGAAAGCATTATTGAGTTCTGAAAATCCCTTCCCAAATTTTAATACCGAGTTTGATTTACCTGTGATGATATTTACATCTGAACACACAATGCCTAATTTGAGGTGCACTAATGAGATCCTTATTGGCAATATGCCAAACGCCAAACATGTTCATATATCAGATTCTACGCATGATATGTGGATGAGTCAACCTGAAATAATGTCCAATCACGTTAGAAGTTTTATTTCACAGCAATAAACAGGACCAAAAAGTTGATGGTAAGTATAAAATACGTTTTACAACTATTGGCAGTAATATAACCTAATCCCAATCGGAATCTTCCAAAGTAAAGATTTCGCTGATTTCAACTTCAAAAATCTGTGCCAACCTCAATGCTAAAACTGTTGATGGAACATATTTTCCTAGTTCCATTGCATTAATGGTTTGTCTGCTAACTTTTGCCAGGTTCGCTAATTCAGCTTGAGTAATATTCTTTTTTGCTCTTTCGACTTTAATATTATTCTTCATAATTAGCTGATTTTTTAAGTTTGGAAATTTGCCAATTAAATCTGATTATAAAAAACAATAAAACTGTGAACATATTGAATATCATAACCCATAAAAAGGAAAAATCGAAAACAAACAAAATCGAAAATAAAAGAATTCCGTAGTTGAAATAAACAGCCCAAACCAAGGACTCCAATCTTATTTTAGATATATATTCATCTTCTGATTTTTCTTTGGAAAAAGCGACAAATAAAGAACTGATAATAATTAAAATCCCGAAAATTTCATTCAGAATATTATTATTGACCATTCCGAATAATTTTTTATCTGTAAAAAAGTCATCTATAAAAATAGCAGGGACATTGACACCTAAAAAACTTGGTTCATATTCGTAAATAAGTGTTACCAACCCAACAATAGCAGATGGAATAAGAATAAGCCAACCGATTCTTTTGAACTTATTCGGAAATAAATAATTTGTTTTCATATTACATAGATTTAATTTTAAACAAATGTAAAACAAATAAAACTATTTGACAAATAAACTTTACATTTAGTAAAACAAACACTACGAAAATGCCTTGTATAAATATTCAGCCCTATAAGCCGGTCTAGCGAATTGCTAGTTATAGACCCCTTTCGATGATCCTCTTAGGCGCAAAAACGTGGCAGGACGGTTTTCTACCACCTTACCGGCAGGCAAGTTAGGTTTGTATTTATTAATTTAGTAGCTGAAACACGCAACTATCTATATACAAACAGTTTGTGTATCATAAAAAAATATTAAAGAACTTTTGAAGATCATCGAATCCATAGCAAACGATTTTTATCACTCATTTTACGAAAAGGAATGGAATGGTGAGGAAACCTTAGTACGAAATCTTTCAATTAAAGAAGCTTATAAAGTACAGGACTTGGTAACGAAAAGAAGAATCGAATCTGGAGAAACTGTGGCAGGATTTAAAGTAGGATGCACAAGCAGTTCGATTAGGAGACAGTTTGGTTTAAGTGAGCCGATTAATGGAAAGCTATTTTACCCACACACCACAGAAAATCCTGTAAATATTGATTGGAGCAATTACATTAACTGTGCTATTGAACCAGAAATGGTCTTTAGGATCGGAAAAAATCTTGAAGGGAAAAACCTTTCTGATAAGGATTTAATAAGTGCTATTGACTATATCAGCCCAGGAATTGAAATCCATGAATTCAATTTTTGGATTAAACCACCGACCATTCAAGAACTAATTTGTACAGGAGGCATTCATACTGGACTTATTATAGGAAGCCAAAGAGTTTCCCCTGAAGGTTTACAATTCAAAGATGAGAAGTTTACGGTTTATAAGAATAATTCCTTCATAATGTCTGCACCTGCATCAGAGATTATGGGAGGTCCTCTTTACTCATTAAGATGGTTGGTAAATTTTCTGACCGATAAAGGCTTGTCTTTAGGAAAAGGAAACTTGGTAATCCCAGGCTCTCCTGTTGAACTCGTAAATATTGATCAGGATACCGAGTTGAAAGTTGTGATTGATAATGTAGGAAGTGTAACTGCTAATTTTAAGAAAAAATAACCGAAATAGTTGGATAGAAGAGTTCTCATATTTTATTTGAATATGTCGTGATTAAAAACAACGCTGCTCAACGCCACTTAAAAATTCACAGCCACCCTTTGGGATGGCTAAAATATTTAGCCTAACCGCTAGAGTGCACTTAGAGACAACATAATGAAAAACAAGTACTATCATACCAAAGAATCCGTAGAAGAATACATTAAGCTGGCAAAAGATGTGGACAGTCGGGAATTAATAGAGAAGTTTAAACGCGTCTTACCTAAAGAATCGCTAGTATTAGAAATTGGCTCCGGTCCGGGAACAGATTGGAAAATCCTAAGTACAATATTCCGAGTGGTTGGATCAGACAGCTCGACAATATTTATAGAATATCTCCGAAATAATTATCCTGGTGGCGAATTCATTGAATTGGACGCAATTACACTTGACACTCAAATAAAATTTGATGGAATATATTCAAATAAGGTATTGCATCATTTAAAGGATAGCGAATTAGTAGAATCAATTGCCAGGCAATATTCAATAGTAAACCCGAGCGGGATTGTTTGCCATTCCTTCTGGAAAGGGAAAGGCTCTGAAGTTTTTAAGGGCATGTTTGTTAATTATCAAACCGAAGAAACCCTTAAAGAAATGTTTGAAGATTACTTTGAAATCTTATCTATAGAACAATATAAAGAATTTGAAGAATCAGATTCCCTTGTATTGATAGGCAGGAAAAGAAACGCACTTTAACATAGGCTCTAGTCCTTGGCACTAATGACTAAGCCTAACCTTTGTATATTTAAGAAACTCCTGGTCAAGATAGGCAGTTAGCTGTAATAAGAACAAAATGAATATTGCATACATACTATTTGACGAAATAACACTTTTAGATTTTATTGGATTTTATGACCCCATAAAAAACATGAAAACCAAAGGGTTTATTAAAAATCTGAATTGGGACCTATGTGCAACCAAAAAATCGATAAAGGATAGTTTTGGACTAGAAATTATTGTTGATAAAATTAAACCTGATTTGTCAGATTATGATATGATAGTTGTGCCTGGTGGATATGGAACAAGAAATCTTCAATACAATACTGATTTCATTGAATGGTTAAAAACTGGAAAAAATGTTGAATATGTAGTTTCAATTTGTACAGGAAGTTTATTAATTGGAGCCGCTGGGTTTTTAGAAAACAAAACTGCTACGACTAATTTTAATGAATATAAATCATTGGAAAAGTATTGTAAAAAGGTTGTCCATGAAAGAATAGTGGATGACCAAAATACCATAACAGCCGGAGCAGTTGCGTCCTCATTGGATTTGGGATTATACATCTCTGAAAAACTTATCGGAAAAGAAAAAACAGAAGAAATACGAATTGGAATGGACTATCATCCAGAAAAATTTGAAATACTTACTGTAGCAAAAAATGGCAGTATCAAGTAGGGCATTCGGTGGATCACGAAAGTTTATCGCCTTCTTTTTCCCTACTTGCCAAATAATAAACACAGTGTCCAATAACTGAACTATTAAAAAGTTAAAAAATGAAGGCCGCAATACGCAGTAAATATTGTTTTCCAAATCAAATAAAAATTGAAAATATTGATAAACCAATTCCCAATGAAGGTGAAATATTAATTAAGGTTCATGCCACTACAGTGAACAGGACAGATTGTGCCAATCTAACAGCTAAACCTTTTATAATGAGATTTGTACTAGGATTATTCAAGCCAAGAAAAACAATATTGGGGACAGATTTTGCAGGTGAGGTTGTATCGGAAAGTGAAAAATATAATTTAGGTGAGAAAGTATTTGGGTTTACTGATACAGGTTCAGAATCGCAAGCAGAATATATGATAGTGAAAGACGATGAACTATTTCCTATCCCTGAAAAAATAGATTATAAACAAGCGGCCTCCAGTCTGGAAGGAGCTCATTATGCCTATACTTTCATTCATAAAGTAGATATCAAGGACGGCCAAAAAATATTGATAAATGGGGCAACTGGCGGAATTGGTTCTGCTCTTCTACAATTTGTAAGACAATACAATGTCCAAATTACAGCTACGTGCAATACAAAAAATATCGAGCTAATAAGATCATTAGGTGCCGATAAAATTATTGATTATACCAAAGAAGATTTTACAAATGATAAAGATAAGTATGATTTTATATTTGATGCGGTTGGTAAAAGTACTTTTGCAAAATGTAAACCATTACTAAAAGAAAAGGGAATTTATATATCTTCCGAACTTGGACCTTATTCTCAAAATATACTTTATGCAATCACCTCCTTTTTTACCAATCAAAAGGTGATTTTTCCAATACCCTATGACAAGAAGAAAACGATTCCCTTTATAAGGAATCTGTTGAAAGAAGGTAAGTTCAAACCAGTGATCGATAGAGAATATGAAATAGAGGATATCGCTAAAGCGTATGAATATGTAATGCAAGGACAGAAAACGGGAAACGTAGTAATTAATATTTATAATACAAATCTAAAGGCGACAGGCAGGGTTTAATCTCTATTATAAAGTAATTTAGGCCCTATAATAGCCGATGTTCTGGTTATGGATTATTGGATAGATTTGTAATACTGCAACAAAGCCTTGAGGGCTGTTGAATTGTTCGTGGATTTTCCACTAGAAAATCACGACAATTGACTAACTTTATTATAACGGGATAATCCCACCGAATTCACCCCCAACTATTTATATACAAACAGTTATTTGATAAAGGTGCAGGTAATACGTTCTACAATTGGACGGAGATAAGCAAAATCTACAGGCTAAAACGGCAAAGAGAATCAATGAAAAACTAAAGAGAATTCCAATGAAAAAAGAAGGGCTTAATTGGTTGGGTGAGTTGGCCATAATTCACGCTACGGGTAACGATACAAACGGCAAATATTGTATTGTTGAGCTTTATGCTACAAAAGAAAGCAGTCCCCCGTGGCATGTTCACCATAGGGAGGATGAAGGTTTTTATGTAATTGACGGTGAGTTGACCTTGTACGTTGGTGATAAAAGTTATAAGGCCAAAAACGGAGATTATTTATTGGCCCCAAAAGACATACCGCATACTTATACAGTAGATTCCCCAGGACATGCAAGAATATTAATGATTTGTTCGCCTACAGGATTTGAAGATTGCGTTCGTGCAATGAGCACTCCGGCCACATCACTTGTTCCCCCCGAACCGGAAAATGCGGAAACCGACTTTGGGAAAATTATGAATATAGCAGCTGAATATGGCGTTGAGTTTGTAGAGGCTCCTGTATAATAAATAGTACCAAAACACTTTAATTGGAATATTAATTTTGAAAAAACGCATAAGATGAAAATTTGTGCAGCACAGACAAAATCTGAAAAAGGGAATATAAAGGCCAATATCGAAAACCATTTGAAATGGATTGAACTTGCCGTCTCCGAAAAAACAGACTTGATCGTTTTCCCTGAATTATCCTTGTTAAATTACGAACCGGAAATCGCAAAGGATTTTGCGACTGATCAAAATGATTTGAGATTGGAGGTGTTTCAAGCAATTAGCGACACGAAAAGTATTACAATTGGAGTTGGTATGCCTACCAAAACGGAATCCGGAATTTTAATTAGCACCCTTATTTTTCAACCAAACCTGCCACGACAAACTTATTCCAAGCAAATTCTGCATCCGGACGAAAAGCCGTACTTTATTGAAGGGAGCGAACAGACTATTTTGTCTATTAAGGACTCGAAAATTGCCCTTGCCATTTGTTACGAGTCATTACAGCCCGAACATTCCAAAAATGCACATGGAATGGGAGCAGAAGTTTATTTGGCCAGCGTAGCAAAATCAAAAGCGGGAATGGAAAAAGCGAACACGGACTATCCAAAAATAGCGAACAAATATTCAATGCCAGTTTTAATGGCCAACTGCATCGGGTTTTGCAACAATACCCTAAGTGCCGGACAAACATCAGTTTGGGACGCTAACGGAATTTTAATCGGACAACTCGATAGTCAAAGCGAGGGATTGTTGATCTATGATACGGTATCAAAATCAACCTATTCTTTAAACTAAGTTTCATAGACTTTCCAATCAAATCAATAAGCCTAAACCAAAATGTAAAAAATATACTTTTAATTCCCATAATTCGTCAGAATAGCGCAGGTTACTCCCTATTTAATATATTCGGACAAAACCGTAACTTACTTCCATATTAATATTAGACCGAAGTTGTTGGCGAACAGCGACATAACAAACGAATAAAATGGGGGAACTGAAAGTAAAAACAAACCCTAAAGTAGATGCAGTCTTTGCCAACTATCCCGACTTTGTTCGGGATAAGATGCAAGCGTTACGGGAATTGGTCCTTGAAACAGCGGAAGAAACCGAAGGAGTTTACCAATTGGAAGAAACCCTAAAATGGGGAGAACCAAGTTTTGTAACCAAAGATGGTAGTACCTTGCGAATGGACTGGAAAGAAAAAACACCCGACCAGTACGCTATGTATTTTCATTGCTCAAGTAGACTGGTAGATGCATTTAGATTGGTTTTCAACCACAAATTTCAATACGAAGGTAAACGGGCCATAGTTTTTAAATTAAATCAGAAAATTCCAAAAGCTGAATTGAAGGAATGTATTAAAGCTACATTGACCTATCATAAAGTAAAACAATTGATTACTTTGGGAATTTGAGGAATTGAGGGAGAAAATAGATACAGTAATCTCCATATAATGAACACCTATAAATATAATTGAACACAAGTTGTTTAATTACTACAATTCGGCCAGTATCTTATAAACAAGAAAAACAATGCATAGCAGGGCGGCAAGTAACGGCAGTAAAAACTTCCGGTTTTCCCAACATTTCTTTCTGCCATAATCGTTAATGGCCAACTTGGTCTGTGAGAGATTTACCATTGTAAAAACGCTTATGACCACATAGCTTGTAGTATTGGCCAGTTCAACAATAGGAACGAAAATGGCGAGAACCATAATCCCAATGGCTATGGCCAGGGTGGCCAGTATTGGAGTACGGTACTTCTTATGTACTTGATGAAACAATTTGGGTGCATTGTTCTGCCCTGCCATTCCGTAAAGGACCCTTGACCCCATTATGAGCTGTGCCAATACACCATTTAAAACGGCAACCAAACTAATTAGACTAATAATATAGGCATAATGCTGCCCCTTATTCGCAACTATTTCCGCCATAGGCGCATCGGTGGCAATAAGTTCGTTCAATGGCAAGGCAATTACGGCAACCACAGCTACAGCTACATACAGGAACAACGCAATGAACAAACTGCCCATAATGGCTACAGGCATGCTCTTTTGCGGATTTTTGGCCTCCTCCGCAACATTTGCCAAATCTTCGAACCCAACAAAGGCATAAAAGGCCAAGAAAGCACCCTGAAACACTGCAAAGATATCATAGCCAGGTGCCGCAAGGAACATTTGGGAAAACTGGGAAGTGAATTTCTCCAAATCTATGCCTGCCACAAAAATGACAAATAGAAGCCCCCCTACCTCAATCAGGGTTATTAATCCTATTACGTTCAAAGATTCCCCAATACCCCAGATGGCAAGTAAACATAGTAGTGTCATACTTACGATGATGACAACAGCATCCGGGAATTCAATAAACACGTTCAGGTAGCCAACAAATCCTTTGAGAATGGCAGCAGCAGAAATAAACCCGGTAAATATTACTCCCCATCCCACCAAGGAGGCCAATCGTTTTGAGTTGAATGCCTTGTTTACATAGATTATTTCCCCACCACTTTTCGGAAACCGCGGGGCAAGAAGGGAATAGGAGTATGCGGTCAATCCTGCCAAAACCCCTGCAAGTAGGAAGGAAAGAGGCGCCAGTGTTCCGGAATACCCGGCTACCTTGCCCACCAGCACATAAATACCTGCTCCCAACATGGTCCCAACACCGTATAGGAGTATTTGAACTGTACCCAATTGTTTCTTTAACCCAACCTCTTCATTAACTTCATTCATACCTCCAAGTTTTCCTTTAATTTAAGGGACTAAAGCGCTTTCAGAATTTTCTAACTGGAATTAACTTCCGTTTTCCCTATCCCCATGCGTCGAGCTTGGATTCCTATTAGGGGACCAGCGAGAATTGAGGACAGGAGCGCTGAAAATACGATAGCCACAAATATTGCCTGTCCAATGAGTTCCAATTCTATGGCCAGAGTAGCAACCACAATTTCCATGGCACCTCCGGGAATAAAGATCAAGCCCATTAAAATAGATGTTTGTTGAGATTGCTTGCCCAATTTTGCTCCTAACCAGGCACCAATAAATTTACCCAAAATGGCAACTATACAGAATATAACAGTTGGCCATAATTCCAGTCCCACCAAAAAATCGATTTTGATACCAAGTGTCGCAAAAAAGAGGGGTACAAAAATAGCGTGCAAAGTATCCGAAACGCTATTGCGAAGCTCCTCTGTTACTCTTTTGGCACTTCCCGCCATGGTACCTGCTAGGAAGAATCCCAGAATAGCATAAATTCCCATCCACTGCGTGATGGCTCCACAAAGCAATCCAACACTTACAATTAGAGTCTGTGCAGCTGCAGGCTGTGGTAATGAAGTTCCTTCGACTCGCTTTAAGGCAAAATTCAATACCTTGGCCCCAACGGCAATACTTACTATAATAAAGGCGATTACCAGCAATGCCCTTCCGCCCAATTCCATGACACCCATTGCGTGGGCCGTTACCATTGACATTACCACAGTAAACAATAACCATCCAAAAATGTCATTGATAGCACAGGCCGAAAGAGCAAGGGACGCTTGTGGCGTTTTATTGATTCCAAGATCACCCAAGGCGCGCGCCACGACCGAGATGGCAGTGATAGAACATGCAACGGACAAAAATAAGGGGAAGGTAATTCCTGTGGCGGCCTCTCCCCAATAAATAGGGTCATATGAGCTAAAAATAGGATAGCCAATGGCAATGGGAAACAACACCCCGACAATGCCGATTAAAATAGACGCACGACCACTTCGGAGCGCATGCCCCACATTTACATGAAACCCTGAGGATAATAAGAGAAAAAAGACCCCTAGCCAAGAAACCGTTTCCAACATTATGTATTGGGGTTCGCTATCAGGAAAAAGCATGTTTTGTAAGTCTGGAGATACCCGGCCAAGTAAGGTTGGCCCCAAAATAACGCCAGCTAAAATTTCACCGGCCAAAGCGGGAATTTTTATGGATTCACAGATAACACCAAGGGTTCGTGCAACCCCAAGAAGAACGAGGATCTGAATAATAAAAAGTAGAATATGGCTTTCGTTGAGGTAATGCATATCAATATTTTATCCTATAGTAATCATATTAGAGTATATTAAGTACCATTGATAATTGCACTTGGCCAATTGCCAACACTATATCTCCGGTAGTCCAAATCTCCCTTTATATGTTATTCTGATGTTATTATATCCAATGAAGCGAAACCTCCAATTTTACTTGGACACCCCCTGATAGGTTTCATTACCTTACTGCCCCTATCCATAACTTGGGATGCCTAAAAATCGGTTAAAAAAGTAATACTATTTAATAATGGAACAATGTTTTGTTTAAGTTTTATGCCTCCTTTTGAAAAGTAAAAAGTGGTATTCTAGTTTGAAATGCCGTATTTTGGGTGACGCTCTTTTGAAATACCTTTTCTAAAAAGTTGGTATGGTGGGTAAACATGATTACCATATCGGCGTCAACGTCGGCCACAAAATTATTGATGCCCAATACAACGGAGTTGATTTTTAGTTCGGTCATTTTTATCTTTTGATAAGAAAAATCTTTTATTAAACTCTTTTCCTTTTGCTGTAGATCCCCTTCAAAACCCTCATCATCCTTATCAATATGAAGAATTTGAATCCATGCATCCATTAATTTTGCGAAAGGGATAATTAGATCAAGCTCTTTCTCAAGATTGTAAAAGTCGCTGGAGTATACAATGTTTTTGATACCCTTATATCGGGCAAATTCAGGAATGGTAAGCACAGGGATACTACTCTTCTCTATTATACTGGCGGCATTACTACCAAAAAGAATCTTTTTAAGCCCACTGGCACCTTTGGTTCCGATACAAACAATATCGATATCATTTTTTAGGGCGGTCGTCTCAACGTATTTTCCTATAGACGTACCAGAGGTAATTTCATAGCTTATATCTACATTATGGCTATTATCTTTTTTTATAGACGCCAAAAGTTCTTTCATTGCCCTTTCCGAACTAGTTTTTATAGCCTCTTGAAGTTTATGGGAACCCACTCTGGCCATTGAAGGTGTATTGGTGTCTATTACATGGAGCAACATAAGCTTTACTTCCAAGTCCTTGCTCATATCTACAGCATACTTGATCGCTACCTTGGATAATTCCGAAAAATCTGTTGGGATTAAAATTCTCATATAAAAACTGTTTTAGGTTTATACTTTAAAAATATCCAACTCCTGGGTCAAATAATATGATATTGGTCATCCCTAGTAATAATATATGACGGACCCACATGTTCTACCAGCCTTAAACATATCTAAACTATAAAATGTTGTGGTCTTTTTAATGAACTCCGGGATTAGGTAGTCTTCCTGTTGGCTCCTATTGTAGCGCTTAGCACACCCCTTTAACGTATTATTCCAAGCCAGGCGCATTGCCCAAGTCCTGAAAATCTGTCACAGGGCTTTCAACCTCATCTTCTAATCTCGTGTAAGGCCAACACCGGAATGCCAGTGTGATAATTAAGGTTCTTCACCATTGGCCTTGATAAAATCATTCCAAAAAAACTATGTCTTCTATTAATGAAGGAAACCATATCACTCCCACGACTTTCTATAAATGAATTGATTGCAGCTTGAACATCTTTATTTTTTAGGGTATGAAACGAGTAGTCCAGATCTTCAAAATAATCCTTTAATAAATTTTTATTATTGACTTGATCCTCATCAAGGCTTTCATTTTTATTAACCACATTTAGCACTACAATGGACGAATTGGACATTTTTGCTATATCGACCAAATATTGAAATTCTCGTCTTTTAAAGGTTGTTCTATAATCTGTTGGAAAAACAATTTCCTTTATTTCCTTATAGATCGTTTTTGATGGGATGGCTAGCACGGGACAATTTCTGATTTCTTCCATAGCAAGCACCGTTTGGCTCCCGAATATTTCAATTCTGGAATTCGTTGCTCCCTGGGTGCCCATGACAACCATTTCGATATCCTGTTTATCCACCATGGTCTTAATTATGTCCAATAGATTACCACATTCGGATACCACGTGGAATTCATGATTCCTTGAATTATCATCATGTGATAGCCACTCAAGAATAACCCTCAAGCCACTGATCGATTTTTCCCTAAATTCCTCCAAATCCCTAGCAATAGCAAGCTCCATTGTATAGGGTTCTGCATTATACGTATTTAGTATATAAAATACACAGGTTTCATTCTTAAACAGTTTAACTGCATATTCAATGGCGTTTTGGGCGTTTTTTGAAAAATCTGTAGGACAAAGAATTCTTCGTTTCATAATAATCAAGTATTTAAACGTTTAGAATCAAATATATCCTTATAATAAATAGGCAACAATGATATTTATCAGATAAGCTTCCAATACCAGTTCTCTGAAAATGAACCTTTAGAAGAGCCGATCACCTTAGGTATTATTATATAATGCTTTAGGTTTGGCAAATAAGTCCTCCCTCCCACCACTGGGTCTGGTAATTAACAGTTAGATAATGGCCAATGTAATTTTATAGTATTAGAGATCACAAAAGATTTCAGACCGCGCTTAACCTTTGCAATATTTAATCCTCTAAATCTATAGTGAAAAACTTGACAATATTTATTTAAGTAGAAGTTACAAAAGTGTATCCCCCTCTTAACCGTTTTATTTCTTCCGTTATGAATGTTGCCTTCGTTGTGCCAACAACCTGGATGCATCCTAAAACATGCTATAAAGGCTAGTTACTACTGCCCCTTTACCATCATTGGAAACATGGGATAACAATTGCTTTTCCTCCTTTACCTTCAAATTGAATGGTGGGGCCAATAAGTTTAGACCGCTTTGTTTTTTTAACCTAATGCCCTGTCCAGAAATAATATCCTTATTGGGTACAAAATCCCCTTCAGGTAAATGCTCCGTTATCACGACATATTTATACTTGGACAACTTACCCGCTACACTATGTACCTCGGCGTTGGATAAATGTTGAAGCACTTGTCTCACTATAGCACAATCCCCGGAAGGCAGATCATCCATGGCGATATCCAAACATTGGAATTCCAAATTTCCTTCCTCAAATTTTTTCCTATTACGTGCTATAAGCCCTGGTACTATATCTATGCCTGTGTACTTCTTGGTATGCCTTACCAATTGCTTCCCTACATTAAAATCCCCGCAACCTAAATCGCAAACGGAAAGGGGTTCTTTAAAAGAACTCAAGAATGATGTTATAACAGCTATATATGGATTTAAAATTTCAGGATGATGTGACCCTTCACCAGAATAATAATCGGAATTATCACCGCCCCACAGTTTCATTTCATAAACCTGTTCCATAGCCGCTTTGGTAGGCCAAGGCTTCTTCTTTATTTTATTTCCAATTTCCTCCTTCTTCACAAACATTAATATTTGCATTATTCTCCGACCTAAAAACAAACGTACAGCAATAACGCAGATGATAAAACTTATTGAAATACCTTGACTTTGAAAAATTTATGCCAATTTGCTCCTATTTTTTAAAATAACAAGGGTTACAACATAAATAAGTACGATGGCCAAGGGGATGGCTACAAATCTTAAGTCTGGAAAAAGGTACCACAAAATTACAATACTTACAGTTCTTGCTATAGCGCGTACTATGCCTATCCAATGCTTCCAGTAGCAATAAAGAGCACCCAAACCTTAACTTTATCCGAGAAAAACATACCCGAAAAGGCTACCAACAACCAAGCTAGTAAACCTGAAAGAGGCGTTGCCAAAAATGGACCTTTTGAACATTCCTGTCGTTGTTGCTCCAATGTCTTCATTCCACAAAATTAAAATAATCTACCTGGAGACCTGCTTTCCTGTATTATAATTTTTCTCCTTTTTTAGCCCTTTAAACAATAGCCATATGGTAAATGATAGCTCCCCAATTACTCCTGTCAATACCACGCCCATTTCAAAATAGGGTCGGTAAATAAGGTAATTTTCATATGCTAATTTTGCTATACCATCCAACATATAACCCATAGCAGCCAGCAGTAAAAACAGGCCGATAATTTTTGGGATAAAGGTGGATTTCAAACTAAGAAATCCAAGAACTATCAAGTGCAGGCCAAAAATCAATAATCCCAAAATCCATACTAAATCAAAATCCGACACAAGATTCATTACTTCGAGTTCCAGGCCAATAGCACTCTCCGCTTCGGCTGTGAGTTGGTATGCCCTCCACAATTTTGACAAAGCTATACCGAAAAAAATAGCATGCATTAGTCGGAAAAAAGAGGCCACAAAAGATAAATTCCTACTGACCGATTGCGTCAAATAGAAAAGTGACCATACCAGTAGAACATCAAAGAACAACATCACTACAAATCCTAACAGACCGTATCCAAACTGAGAGTGTCCGTTCACAAAATTTGTAAGCGTGACTGTAGGGCTATGGATATCTACCAGACTTTCAAGTACAGAAAAATTGGCATAAAAACCTGAAAGAAAAATCATTAAATAGGCTATTCCAGAAATTTTTGCGATTTGTTTCATGCGTACCATCTTTATGATTTGTGCGAAACTATTGTCTTTTAAATTTAAATATATTGACTTTAGTTAAGATTAACGGGCCTTACCTTGTTCCTAACGGGATTTTTTTCGAATTTTAAACGGAAATCTAATTAAGAATAATCCAATCTGTGAATAATGTATGACCTCCTCATTGGAAATATAAAGGAATTGGTTCCTCTTACCGAAGATGAATCCAAGCTGATCCAGAAATCGTTTGAGCCCGTATCTCTCAAAAAGAAACAATTTTTACTTCAAAGTGGGGAATACTCCAATCATATGCGCTTTATTTCCGAAGGATGCGTAAAACTTTTTAGTATAGATGAATTGGGCGCTGAACATATTCTTCAATTTGGAATAAGTGGATGGTGGATCAACGACCTGTACGCCTATCTCACCCAGAAACCTGCCACTTTCTTTATTCAGGCCATAACGCAGAGTACAGTGATGCAAATTCATAGGGATAGATTAAATGATCTCTTTGATAAAATCCATATGATGGATCGATTTTTCCGTATCAAAACCCAAAACGGTTATGTAGCCCTTCAGGAAAGAACGATCAACAATATGAGTCAGTCTGCCGAGCAACGTTACCTTGAGTTTATTGGACGTTACCGGGACATAGAACAACAAATTCCTCAATATATGCTTGCCTCCTACTTGGGAGTCACTCCTGAACACCTAAGTACAATCCGAAAAAATTTAAGGGATTATTAGCGTTCTTAAGATACCTTAATGAAATAGTTCCCCATGGTTTTGATATTTGCTCCAACAAAATATTTTAATCATGAAAAGGACAAAAATTTTTATTGCAATCCTGCTCTTTTTTCAATTTTTGGCTATAGGGCAGCAACATGAAACAGTGGGCAAAAGTCCATGGGGACCACAGGATCAAATTGGCACCCTAAATATGATGACCGAAGCTTCTAAGCTAGAGGTACTATCCAAAATATCCTCCGGAAAGACCTACGACCTTAGTGTAGATTACTTTGTTAGAATGCCCAGCTTTCATTCCTTGGGAGATCCTGGATACCAGTATTGGCTTACACATACACCACATGGTTCTATAGTGGACAATCCCAATGGTCTAGGAGAGAAAATGAACAAAAAGGTTAGCTATACCGGGGACGCCATCTCCATGTACACCCATATGGGGACGCATATAGATGCATTGAACCACTTTGGTCTAGATGGTAAAATATGGAATGGATATACCCCAGAGGAATACCTTGGGGACAAGGGCTGGAAGAAGACCGGAGCAGAAACCATTCCGCCAATTATTGCCAGGGGTGTACTTTTGGACGTAGCGGATGCCAAAGGACCACTTCCAAAAAACTATCGCATCACTTCCCAGGACCTTCAGCTCACCTTAGAGAAACAGGGGGTGGAGCTAAAACCCGGAGACGTTTTATTGATCAGGACGGGCCAAGCCGAGTTTTATGAAGATGCCCCGCACTATTTGGATAACTATCCAGGTATAGGCCTTGATGCCGTAAAGTGGTTGGTAGAGGAGAAGGGAATTATGCTCCTAGGTGCGGATAACCTTAGTTTTGAGGCCTTTCCGCCAGAACGGGAAGACAATTGGGTACCTGTGCATACATACCTGCTTGCGGAAAAAGGAGTAATGTTTATAGAGCAGCTATATTTGGAAAAACTATCCAAAGACGCGGTGTATGAATTTGCGTTCATTGCAGCCTCCCTGAAATTAAGGGGTGCCAGCGCCTCCCCTATGCGGCCCATAGCCATCCCAATGAACATGAAAGAATAGGCCATGAACAATTCATCATTATTACTGCTTTCGTTTTCGGTAGGTATTTTGGTCGTAATCCAAGGTGGAATAAACGCTAGGCTTGGGGTACTGCTAAACAGCAGCTTGTTGGCTACATCAGCAGCCTTGATTATGAGCGCGAGTTTTACACTAATTGCGGTTTTCATGACCGTCCGCGAACTTCCAAGTACAGACCAAATACAATCGATCCCTGCCTATATGTGGTTTACGGGAGGGGCTCTAAGTTTCTTGGCAGTAACGCTCTTTTACTACATCATTCCACGTATTGGGATATCTACAGCGGTAGTTTTTGGGCTTAGTGGTCAAATAATTTTTGCTGCTATAGCAGGGCATTTTGGTTGGTTTGGAATGCCCTTGGAACCCATGACCATTAAAAAAATTATGGGAATGTTAGTGATGACCTTGGGAATAATACTCATAAAATATTAAAGTGATGGATTTAACCAGAGAAAACATAAGGAATCTAACTAATCTATGGAGCCTGGCAGGCAGGGCCAATGGCCAATTTTACAGTAATGATTATTACGCCATAAGCACTGTGGCAGCATCAGAATGGCCCAATAAACTATGGTTTCATCGGCCTCCGAGCAGAAAGAAATTGGAAGAAATTCTAGATAGAACCAATATCGCCGGGTTCACCATCCCCGTATGGCAAACCAATGTCACCGAGAAACTTTTATTGTCCCAAAACTTTATACTAAAAAATGAACTGACCGGCATGTCCATACAGCTGAAGGATAACCACTACCATACCAGTGAACTATCCTTCCAAAAGGTAACGGACACAGGCACAGCTGCACTATGGTCCAATCTTTTTCTTAAGGCTTTTGGATATTGTATCAGTCCGGAAACAGTAGTACTCACCATGAACCGGGTAGACTACCTCATTGGGTACAAGGGATCCCAATCTATTGGGACAGCTGTTCTTTTTAGGGACACCCCTAATTTGGCCGGTATTCATTCCATTGGTGTTGTCCCTGACCATAGACGAAAGGGATATGCAGCAGACCTACTGAACCATGTTCTAAACTTGGCCAAGCAACAGGGGGCCATTTATGCTACCCTACAGGCCTCACAAATGGCAAAGGGACTTTATTTAAAAACTGGATTTCGAGAAGATTTCCTCCTTAAAAATTTTGTAAAACATTAAAACATAAAAAAATGAACTTAATAGACCATCTTAATTGGCGTTATGCCACAAAAGTATTCAACCCTAAAAAGCAGCTAAGCCAGGAAGACGTGGAATATCTAAAAGAAGCCATAAGGCTTTCCGTATCGTCCTATGGCCTGCAACTTTATAAGGTATTGATCATTGAAAACGATGAAATCAGGGCAGCTCTGCGAAAAGCCTCTTGGGACCAATCGCAAATTACCGACGCATCCCAGCTCTTCGTTTTTTGTAATTACACCCTTGACTATGATCGGCACGTAGATGATTTTATACAACGAATTATGACTGCTCAAGGGAATTCGTCCGAAGCTATAAAAGAGTATGGGGAATTCATTAAGACCAGTATCGCAAAGATGTCCGCTGAAGATCGGAAAAGCTGGTCGGAAAAGCAGACCTATCTGGCCTTGAACAACCTTCTAATTGCCTGCGCAGAGCTAAAAATAGACGCCTGTCCCATGGAAGGGTTTAACAACCAGGCCTACAATCAAATACTGGGATTGGATGAGCTAGGACTTAATGCAGCCGTGATAGCCCCAGTAGGTTATAGATCTGCTTCAGACAAAACACAGAATAGAAAAAAGGTTAGAAAAACCAAGGAAGAATTGTTTCAAACTGCCTAACTAACGTGAATTCAACATAAAAAATAATTACAAGACATTGATTTAGTGCAAATTAAAAAATTACTACTGTCTCCTCGAGCCTGCCTCCGGAAGGCAGGCGGAGTCGAGAGGTTATTGTACTATAACGATTTTTAATTGAGGTCTCGACTACGCTCGACCGGACAAAATTATCATAAAGAACTTATTGACAATTAAATGTAAATCGAACTCACGATAACTAAATAGAATTGAAAAAAAGTATGGCAAGTTCAACATCCAAATAAAGCAGGTTGGACTTGCCAAAAATTAACTAAAGAAAAATAGTATGCCACACTTTGTAATTGATTGCTCAGAAAACATATTAAACAAAAAGACTCCAAACGAAATCATACAGAGAGTTTATGATTCCGCTGAAGCATCCGGTCTTTTTGAAGACGGGGACATTAAGGTAAGGATCAATCCCTTCAAATATTATACGATAGGCAATACCAGGAACGACTTTATGCACATTTTTGCCAATATTATGGAAGGAAGAAGCATTCTCGAAAAAAGTGATTTATCGAGAAGAATAGTTTCTGAATTGAAATCAATGCTTCCCGAAGTTCCCATTATTTCCATAAACATCCGGGATTTTGAGAAAGCCACCTACTGTAATAAATCGATGGTGGAAGGAAAGTAAGCATGGAAATATCAGGGATAATATTGAAACAAATTCTAGTCCTTGGCGCAACTATAGCTATTATTTTCATCTATGGATATGTTAAGAATATTGTATTCATTTTAAAGTGAATGCAAACTATATATTTTGGAAGGTACAATCCATTCAGAATTGAAAAAGCAAAGCAATTGGTTTTGTCAGAGATAATTGTTTGCAGAATGATTATGGACACGGAAGTATCCAATGGAAAAAAATAACCCATGTCCATATGCAAGGTTTGCTTGGAACAAGGAATCAAATGTATAATATTGTGACAATAATCTGTAACATTTATGCAGTATCTATCACCAATGTTGGATTATACTAGTATCACCATTGAGATTAAAAATGAATGTTTTAAATGAAAAAATTAGTATTCAGTTATTTTAACACCTTTAATGGACTATCCAAAGAGGTGTGGTGGCTGTCACTTATTACACTTATTAACAGGGCCGGTACCATGGTTATACCATTTCTTTCCCTATACCTTACCCAAAGTTTGGACTTCAGCCTTTCGGATGTGGGGTGGATCATGGCACTCTTTGGCCTAGGGTCTGTTATCGGCTCTTGGTTGGGAGGAAAGTTAACGGATAGAATAGGCTATTATAAGGTTATGGTAATAAGTCTATTGGCTTCAGGAGTTTCGTTTATCCTCTTACAATACATAACAACATTTATTGGTTTTTGTATTGGAGTCTTAGTGCTAATGGCCATAGCCGATATGTTCCGTCCGGCCATGTTTGTGGCCTTGAGCTCCTATAGCAAACCAGAAAATAGAACGCGTTCCATAACCCTGATCAGGTTGGCCATTAATTTGGGTTTTTCTGCGGGACCTGCCCTGGGAGGCCTTATTATTTTTACCCTAAGTTATGGGGGACTTTTTTGGATAGATGGCATTACTTGTTTTATTGCCGGAATGTTATTGTTGAAAATTCTTAATCCTAGGAAAGCAAAGGTTATTGAGCAGGTTAAGGTGATAAATCCCGCAGAAGCCTATACAGATAAGGCCTTTATGATTCTTTTGATTGGCATGACATTATTTGGACTGGCATTCTTTCAATTGTTATCTACCCTTCCCCTTTTTTATAAGGATGTGCATCATTTAACGGAGGCAGAGATCGGCCTGCTCCTAGGCTTGAACGGCTTTCTTATTTTTATTTTTGAAATGCCATTGATCAAATGGTTGGAAAGTAGTAAAAATAGTATGTCCAAACTCATCCTAATCGGGGTGCTATTAACGGCATTGAGCTTCATTGTAATCAATCTTACCGGATGGATAGGAGTCCTGGTTATTGGAATGGTTCTTATGTCCTTTGGAGAAATGATCGTATTCCCGTTCTCCAATTCCTTGGCCCTGAATAGATCCGCAAAAGGAAACCAAGGCCAATACATGGCCTATTACTCCATTTCCTTCTCCATAGCCCATATTTTTGGTCACAGCATCGGAATGAATTTAGTGGCGAATTTGGGATATACGTCTACCTGGAATATCATTACCCTATTGGCCATATCCAGTGCAGCATTTATGTTGTTCCTGATTCATTTTTTAAAGAAAGAAAACAAAACGGCTTCTTTGAAAACTATTGGATAATCTTGGACCAATGGCTACTACTGTACATAAATATTACCCCTTATAGGTATGAAAGTGGAGATATCAGATTTTCAGGAAAACGATAGAACTCGGCTCCAACAAATTTATTTTGAAGTTCGCAATACTACCTTTACATGGTTGCCCAAAGATTCTGTAGACAAATCTTCGTTTAACCAAGACATCGAAGGAGAATACATTTTGGTAGCGAAGGTGGGAGCAGAAATAGTTGGTTTTGCTTCCCTATGGTTTCAGGACAGCTTCCTTCACCATCTTTATATATCCAACCATTATCAACGTAAAGGTATTGGCACCTTACTATTGAACAAAATCATTGAAAAAGCCAATTCTGACCTTAGCTTAAAATGTTTGAAACAAAATAAATCAGGAATCCATTTCTATTTGAAGTCGGGATGGGTAGCGGTATCCGAAGGAACATCAAATGAAGGGGAGTATATTTTATTTAAGTACCCTATATCCAATTTGTAATTTACAGTTCCAATACATGTGTATAGTTATATGGAAACTATGTTTTACCACATAGAATAGTTGCGTTCTATAAAATGGAAAAATCCACAACAAAACAATAGCTTATTGGATTTTCTTAATTTATGATAATTTGTATATTTATCATATAATCAGTCGTTTAATTGGGGCCTTTCGTCCAAAAACAACCAAACCTTCACATGTGGAAAAGCAATTACTTTATATGGATCTTGTTCCTAGGTTTTCTATTCGTTAATTTTTCTTCCTTTAAGCATTCAACACCTAAACCTTCAGAAAAAGGGGGCATCCCCCCGCAATCATTGGTATTTAATACCGATGGCATGTACAATGCCGAGTTTTTCGATTATATCTTTAGGGGTCATTTTGAAAATATTGAATTAAAACGTGAGGACATGCGATTCCTTATGATTTTTGAACAATACTTAAGGGCCTTTGGCAGAGAATGTCCAAGTTACCTGCCAGATGACAAGGTAGAGATTATGGAACAGGTATGTGCCGTAGAAGAGGTTTCCAAAAACATCTATGGAGATGTGCTTAGTAGGGTTTGTGTTGAATATAAATGGGTAGGCACAGGTCTTTTTGCTCGCCCAGACCTTTATAACGCCAAAGTAGAAGTTGAAAATATCCAAAAGGCCGATGCCGTGCGTACTACAATGGACATGATATTGGACCCAAATGCCATGGGCAATTCAGTAGATTTAATGCATCAGGCCAAAGGATTAAAAAATGATATGCTTCAAATTTTTAAGATTAACAGCTGTAATAGTCCCGGTGTTCGAAGATTTGAAGAAAACCTAAAACTCTTTGCCCTGAACAAACCTTCGATCCGCATGGAGGGCAGCAGCAAATATGCCGTCATGAAAAAATCTGGGGGACCTACGGGATCCCAGGATTATAGTAAGTTGATAGATGACCTGGTAGCCAACCAATCCAAAACCTGGTCGTTCAATCGTTATACCCCGGGAAGTATTTCCGCTGTTTCCATACTGTCCAAAGACAGTGAAGGGAGGCCTAAATCAGTGAAGGCCAATTATAGTTATTCAGGTTTTGGAAGCAGCAGTAAAGGTTGGGTGCAAATCGACTTTAACAATGGCTTGCCCAAATGCATTTATTTTTTCGACTTTCCCACGAACTGCAAAACACCGAACAGTAGTATTGTGGCCTCATATGCTCAGGGCAATTATGGGAGATAATCAATTTGATAATTAAGCAAAAATTGAAAAAGTTAGTTACTTATTCAATCTCGCTTTGAAACCATTGTTCTCAAATAATGAAAATCAAAACTTATCATTTAATTTTATCAAATATTATTGATTATCTTATGTTGTTAAAACAATTTCCGAAACTAAAAGTTATTTTATATGTGATTATCACCATGATGATGATTACTTGTAAAACAAAGAGTAATGTTTCAGATCGAAAATGTCCGTCATATGTTTCTAAGTCTATTAAGAATATAGCGATTGATAAATTTAAATATATTACAAACACTGATACACTTTCCTTTAATGAGGTTAAATTTTATTGTGTAAATAACACTGCTCTATATACGAAAAAAGTGATGTTTGATAAATTCGGTAAATGGAGTAAAGAAATATATCCTAATAATGAAATGCATCCAATATTATTATGGGAGAATCTTAAACTCTTTGAAAAAGACTCAACTACTTTCACAATTGCAACTTTAGGTGATGAAAGCTTCAAAACAATATATGCCTCATTTATGGTATTCGACAGTATAGGAAATGACTTTTTATCCGATATTAATTATAAAGAAAAATTGATTCCTTATTTTGAAGATTTAATTAAAAAGAGCAACCCTAAAAGACCAGATTTTTACGATATTTATTGGAAGGCTGTTGAACTTGAAAACCGCAAGTAATATTTAGGTGTTAGGATCATTATAGCCAAGGGTCTATATTTTATTAACGTAAATACAAAAAATCTAATAAATATTTTTTGTGGGTTTTAATTCATGATTAATCTACCAATTACCGTTACAATGAAATTAACCACAAAGGAACAGGCCGCTATTCTGGAAGTTTTAAAAACCAGATTCAACCATAACATGTATAGGCATAAAGGCCTTGAATGGAATGCTATAGAGAATAAATTTAATTACAATCCTGAAAAATTATGGTCCCTTAACGAAATGGAAAAGACCGGAGGGGAACCGGATGTGGTAGACTTTGATGATGAAAAAAGAGAATATATCTTTTTTGATTGCTCGGCGCAAAGCCCTGCGGGAAGAAGAAGTATATGCTATGACCAGGAGGCACTGGAATCCAGAAAAAAGTTCAAACCCAAACACAATGCCATTTCTATGGCCTTGGCCATGGGAGTAGATTTAATGACCCAAGAGGACTATAGAAAACTACAAAAACATGGGAAGTTCGATACAAAAACATCTAGCTGGATACAGACTCCGTCCGATATTAGACAACTAGGAGGGGCACTGTTTGCCGATTTTAGGTACGGTCATGTTTTTGTTTATCACAATGGGGCCGATTCCTATTATGCCGCCAGAGGGTTCCGCGGTAGATTAAGGGTCTAATTCAAAGGGATTTGGATGCAATTAAAGAATAAATAAGCTATAAAACTTTATATTCTACAATTTTAAATGGTTTACTTTAAAAGAATAAGTGGGTATTCTAGTGAGTATTAGCATTCCCATTTACTGCCAATAACAAAAGATTATTGTTATATTACGTAACACAAAAAACCGAAACAAATGCCATCCAACAGACGTAAATTTATAGGCCAATCCTTTGCCTCCTTAGCTGGAATAACAGCCACCGCTATGGTCCCGACCCACATTTTTGGCCACAACCTACATAATACCTCTAGGCCTGAAGAAATTATATTGCAGCCCAATAAGCCTTCCAACACCAAAGAATCCATTAGGTTTTCCGTAATAGGGTTAAACCATGGCCATATTTATGGTATGGTAGATTCTCTAATCAACGGTGGTGGAAGTCTGGTAGCCGTTTATGCCAAGGAGCCCGAATTGTTGCAGCAATTCACCAAGCGCTACCCCAAGGCAAAAATTGCAAAAAGCGAAAATGAAATTATTGAGGACAATTCAATCCAGCTGGTGGCCAGCGCTGCCATTCCCATAGAAAGGGCTCCGATAGGCATTCGAGTAATGCAGTCCGGAAAGGATTTTATGGCGGACAAACCTGGCATTCTTACTTTGGAACAATTGAAGGAAGTAAAAAAAGTACAAAAGGAAACGCAGCGCATTTATTCCATAGTGTATAGTGAACGTTTAGGTAATCCGGCCTCTGTAAAAGCCGGGGAATTGGTCAGTGCCGGAGCCATAGGAAAGGTGGTACAAACTATAGGGCTGGGACCGCACCGAATGCGACCCGAATCGCGTCCCGACTGGTTTTTCGACCCCGAAAAAGCAGGAGGTATTCTATGTGACATAGGCTCGCACCAATGTGATCAATTTCTATTCTACACCAACTCCAAACAAGCGGATGTCAATTTTTCCCAAATAGGAAATTTTAATAACTCCGACAACCCCGTATACCAGGATTTCGGTGATATGAGCGTAAGAAGTGCACACGCTACCGGATACATCAGAATCGACTGGTTTACACCGGAGGGACTGGGCACTTGGGGAGATGGGCGTACCTTTATTCTGGGTACGGATGGCTATATTGAAATGCGAAAATACATCGACATTGCAGGCAAAGAGGGGGGTAATCACCTATTTTTAGTAAACCAAAAAGAAACCAAATATTACGATTGCTCCAATATCTATATGCCCTATGGCGAACAATTGGTAAACGATGTAGTTCACCGTACCGAAACAGCCATGACACAGGAACATTGTTTCCTTGCTACGGAATTGGCGCTGAAGGGTCAAAAAATGGCGCATAAACTCAATGTTTGAGCTATATTAAATATGACTAATTAAATGAGTGGGGAAACCAACATATCCAAATTAATACAGGAAATGTCCCCTGAACTGAACCCAGGGGAATACGTATTTTCTACAGTACCAAGCACGAATGATATTGAAAGAAAGGATACTCTTTGTGAATTAAAGGAAAAGGAAGGAACTACTGTAGTAATCGAAAAGAGCAAAGCGGACCACTTAAAACTACCCTATGATTATGTGGCCTCTTGGATTACCTTAAGAATTCACTCCTCATTGGAAGCAGTAGGTCTTACTGCGGTGTTTTCTACAGCATTGGCCAAAAATGATATAAGCTGTAATGTAATAGCCGGATATTATCACGACCATATTTTTGTGGATACAAAGGATTCCGAAAAGGCAATGTCTGTTTTAACAGCCCTAGCCCATAAGTCCAAATAGCAGGCTCCCTTGCTTCAATGGTTGTTGCCCTGCCCTATTCCCTCCCTTAATGTCTAGACCATATTTTACCTAAAATTGTATCATTATCATTTTACCTACATATTATTCATTTTATTAGAAAGATTTTAACTAAATATTTACTATTATTGATAACTGATATCAGTTATAATAGGTTTCCCTGAATATCCAAAGCCATTGGATATGCTAAATTGGAAGCCTTTTACTATTCTAAAGCACCAATGATCAACTATAAAAATTTAAACCAACAATGAGAAGAGCAACCATTTTTACATCGTTTTTAGTATTTGCGTTTACCACCCTTGCAAAAGCCCAGGATATACAGCCGACTGAAGTTCTACAGGTCATGGAGAAAGTGGCCGACTGGCAGATAGACAATTACGAAGGGCTCTACAGCGGACATGATAAACCGCACCACCCATTGGACTGGACCAATGGTGCCTTGTATGTAGGTATGGTAAAATGGGCGGCTTTGGCAGATAATGACAAATATTATGAGTGGCTAAAAGACATTGGACAAAAGCATGAATGGCAATTACACCGTAGAAAATACCATGCAGATGATCATACCGTTGGTCAGTTATATATTGATCTGTATAGAAAATATCAGGACAAGCAAATGATAGAACCCACCACGGAACAATTTAATTTTATCATGTACCATCCTTCTCTAAGCTCCCTTCATTGGAAAACTCCCTATCACCAGGACCGTTGGAATTGGTGCGATGCCCTTTTCATGTCCCCACCTGTCTGGGCAAAATTGTACAATGTTACAGGTGAAAAAAAATATCTCGATTTCATGATGACGGAATTCAAGGCCACTACCGATTTCCTGTTCGATAAAAAGGAAAGCCTTTACTACAGGGACGAAAGTTATATGGGCAAATTGGACAACGGTACCAAAATATTTTGGGCAAGGGGTAACGGCTGGGTATTTGCCGGACTCGTTAATGTCATGAACGAATTGGATCCGCAGAGCAAGGAATACAAATATTTCCTAAACATTTACAAAAAAATGGCTGCCAAATTGCTGGAAATACAAACTCCCGAAGGTCATTGGGCCATGAGTTTATTGGGGCAGAAATTTTACCCTACTCCGGAAACCAGTGGAACCGCTTTTAATGTATACGGTTTGGCCTGGGGCATAAACCAGGGAATATTGGATAAAGCCGCCTATATCCCTGCTGTAAAAAAAGGATGGAACGCCTTGGTGGGCCATGTTACCAACGAAGGCATGTTGGGCTATGTTCAGCCTATTGGAGCCGCACCAGGGAAGGCCTGGGCCGACAAAACGGAAGTTTATGGTACGGGAGCATTTCTAAGCGCCGGTTCTGAAGTGTATAAGTTGTACGGTGGAAAATAAGGCACCAGTAATTATATCTTAAAATTTATTTACATTAACTCTAAAAGTAGTAGAAGCAAAAACTTGTTGATACGGGTCATTGCAATGCCTTTTAATGATATAATTTTAGGCACTTAACAATGCGATGAAAAGAAGCTTGGTACAGTTTAGGAATAGCCGATTGCGAGGGTTCATAAGAAAACATGAAAAATTTGCTCCCATCCTATTTTTCATTGGCGGGTTTATATTTGACACCCTTACCTTAGGGCGCATAGACAGGCTATATGACCTAAGCGTACTGTGCCTGCATATGACCTCCTTGACCATTACGCTATACCTCTATAACCTTGCTGATGATGGTAAATGGAACAATACCGTACTCGAAAAGTTCAAAGAATATTATCCTTTGGCCATTCAATTTTTCTTCGGCGGACTGTCCAGTGCCTATGTAATTTATTACTCCCGCAGTGTGTCCATGTCCAAAACAGTATTCTTTCTGATCATACTCCTTGTATTACTATTTGCGAATGAAATTCTAAAAAAAAGAATATCCAATAAGTACTTACAGTTCAGTGTATATTTCTTTATCAGTTTTACCTTCTTCACCTTTATGGTTCCTGTGTTGATCAAGGAAATGAGTCCCGATATTTTTATATTCTCGGGTCTCCTGAGTTTATTTTCAACCTTGGCGTTAATCACTCTTATTTATCGTGCAAGTCCCAGTACAAGATCGGAAATACATCTTGGGAAACTCATCGGAATAGTGTTTTCCATTTACCTTATGATCAATATATTCTATTTTTTCAGACTTATCCCGCCAGTACCTCTTGCCCTGAGCAATGGTATTGTTGCCCATCAAGTAAAGGTAGAAAACAACAACTACCTTGTTACCTATGAAACTGATGAATGGTATGTATTTTGGAGAAAGCATCGATTAAAATTCATACAGAAGCCCAATGAAGATGTCTATGTTTTTTCATCCATATTTGCCCCTACCAGTTTAAAGAAATCGGTATTTCATCGCTGGAAATGGTTTAATGATGCCACCCGGGAATGGGAGATTATCGAGGATATCGGCTATGACATTACCGGAGGCCGCGATGGCGGTTATCGCGGTTATACCTTTAAAAACAATTTAGTGGAAGGTTTGTGGAAAGTAGAGGTGCTTACACAGGAAGAACTGGTTTTGGGCATAATAGACTTTGAAGTGATTACCAGTGATTCCTTGCAACCGAAGGGAACAACACAAAAAATATTCTGACCCTAGGTGTTACTGCTTATGGCTGTATGTCCAAAGAAAGTGGGCCAAATGCTGAAATAAATTTCTAGAGAGCATTCCTGTAAAGAATAAAAGT
>TARA_R110002020_G_scaffold240772_1_pt1 | contig 39803 bp, 39 predicted proteins | sample TARA_R110002020 | Tara Oceans TARA_R110002020 (sample SAMEA4396489) | marine metagenome | biome: Westerlies Biome; feature: [MES] marine water layer (ENVO:01000295) within the mesopelagic zone...; material: water (ENVO:00002006), including particulate matter (ENVO:01000060) such... | reverse complement strand
TTATGATAGACAAGAAGGCCATTGGGAAAAAATTAGGGCGGAAACCTTTGATGCTGAATCCAAGAAGAAGCCAAGCAAGACGGCTGAAAAAGCAATCTTGACAGGTGCATCAACAGGTGCAACAATGGAAATCGCTGACGCTCTTTTGGCGGCAGAAGGTGAAAGAAGTTTTACCCTCAATTATGGCCCAAAAAGAATGTATGTCGTCATTGAATATAATGATGGTAAGGAATTATTCATGCAAGACTACAAACAATTCGTTGAAGAATTAAATGAGGCTGAAGCCACAGGAGATGAAGAACTTATTGAATCACTATTTGGTGTTGGGAGTGATTACCACAATATAGCAGAAGAAGGTTTTGATATGGGTGGCCCAAACTCAACTCCCCATGAGGCTGAAACCTTTGAGGCGGAAGGTTGGACTGAAAAAATCGGTGCAGGGCGAAAAGCATACTGCGGAACTTGTGAAAGGCTGATTCAGCAATCAACGAGAATATATGTGAATGATTCTAATGGTGATATTGAATGTGCCGATTGTTATGAATATCAACAAGAGGCAGAAACCTTCAACGCTGAAGAAACTATTTTCACTCAATGGGTAATGGATAATTACCCACACAGTTATTTTTCGTTGATTCGTGAAAGGGATAGAAGAAATAAGGATATGGATTTCGCTCAATGGCTAATGGATACTTACCCTCACATTTATTTTTCGTATGTGGAGGAGAGGATGGCGAGAGATATAGGTTTTGAGGCAGAAACCTTTGAAGATTGCGAGGTTTGCTATGCTACGGTTGATAAAGGCACATTAAATGATGTTCAAGCAGGGCGGATTTGTAATGAATGTCATAAAATGAATCAATATGAGGGCGGAACAAAAACAATAAAAACACCTTATAATGCTGAAACCTTTGAGGCTAATGATGCCGAATCCTTCGGTGCTGAAACAATAAAAACAGGAGTTATTTGTGGCGATAATGGGTGTAGTGGTGAGTTATTAGAAACTGAATATGGTAAGGCTTCAAAGGTGCATTGTAATAAATGTGATTATTCTGAAATAATGGAGTGGGATGCGGAAACATTTGAAGCGGGAAATGGATTAGGAAAAAATCAAAGAAACCTAATGCAAATAATTATTCAAGATTATCAAAGGCATTCCAATCAATATGCTATTGTAAGAGTTAAAACAAGCAAATATTGTGGTGGTTATACTCCTCAAATGATTGATTCTTTGTATCGGAAAAATATGATTAAATACTTAGACAACAAAGGAAATCCCGATATTGGATTCAAAGAAATAAGTTTGAATCCTTATCAACTAAGCGATTGCCCCACTATTTTAGTTAAACCTACAAACAGGGCATTACAAATGAATGCTAAAGATTTTGATGCCGAAACCTTTGGGGTGGAGTTTGATGATTGGGCAGACCAAGAAATGAAGAGTCATGGCGAAAATGTTTCCTTCAAAAAGTGGGCTAAAGAAGAAGGCGAAAAGCATGGAGATGTTCCGCTTACTGATTGGGCTGAACATGAAGAAGAATCCCATGATGAAAGGTATGGGGCTGACTATACAGGCTCAGAAGATAATGAAATGTTCTATCAGTTGGAGGCAAAAATCAACATGGAAGATGGTTGGGAACATATCGCTGATTTCAGCCACAAAGAAGAAGCAATCAAATCATATCAAGAACTCAAAAACAAACATCCTGAAGTGAGATTGCTTGAGGTGTTGGGATATTCAGAATTGGAATATGATGATGAAAATAATGATTTCAAAAATGCAGAATCATTTGATGCTGAAGAGTATGAAATCTTGATAAGCGATAACAATATGGACTTTGGCGATTCTTACAACTCTTTCAATGACGAACAGGAGGCTTTAGAAGAAGCATGGAAACTATCACAAAAAGAAACTGATATGTTTGTTTATGTGAGAAGAAATGATGGAAAGGTCATTAGAGTTTTCCGACCTAATCTTGGGCGTGGGGCAGAAAACTTTGAATCTCAATCGGCACAAACGAAGGTGAAGCCTCCGATTAAATCAATAGGTATCCTTCTTGGACTTGGGGCTATTGCGGCGGTTGTTGCACCTGAGAATCTTAAGAAAATGTTCAAGAGATGAGCGAACTCTTTATCTATCTGAATAACTGAGTGGTAATTATGGATTCCACACCTCAAGAGGATTTAGGGCGAATTGCATGGAGAGGACTTTTAGTTCCTCTTGTTGGTTCTGCCGCATTCTTTTCATCATCTATTGCAGGTGTTATTCGGACTTATCAAAAGTATGGATGGCCTCAAAGAGCATTTACCCTTTCTGATTATTTCTTGCTTTCTTTGCCGTTCCTTATTGTTCCCTTGACTTTGCATGAAACCGTCAAAAACGGAATTAAAGCGGAGGAATTAAATGGGCGTAAATAAGCAAGATACTGATGATGCGAAATACTTCACATTAGGGTTGGGAGTTGGTGTCTTTGTTGGAACTGTTTCGACATTTATTGGAAACATTTTAACTCATAGATATTTGAATAAGGATACCAAGAAGATAATCTAATCTTGGGCAACGGTTAAATACAAAGAAAGATAAAGGTATAGTATGCCTCTTGAAAACGCTGAAGAAGGAGAACTATCTGAATTGAATATCTCTCCAACGACGGTTGATATTGATTCAATAAGCAGTTGGAACTCATATATCTTGAGTCGAAGAGAGGCTTTTTTTGCAGAAAGAAAGGCAGTCATTGGGCGAGAGTATGATTCTAATAAACGGTCATGGGATAGTATCATTGAAACTGAGTGGATGGTTATGGAAGAAAGACTCAATGGAGGCTTAGGTGTGGAAAGAGAGATGGAAGCACTTATGGGCATTGGATTCTTCAAAAACCATCAAGAACTCCTTGATGAAGTTCAAGAGATTACATCACACCTTGAGCAAACAGAAGTTGTATTACAGGATGAGCGAAGGGTGCTTACGATTTACACCTTTGAGGACTTTTTGATGTTGTCTAATCAAGGTATATTTAGAGATAATATGTTCATCCTTGACCCTCAAAGTAGGTGGAAACGAAAGGTATCTCAGACATTGAATGAATATGGATTTAATCAGGTTCAAAGTTTAATTGTGGAGGAGGAAAAGTTATATGTCATCTCAAGAGTCTAATGAAAAGGTCAGCAAGGAATATTGGGAGAGTTTTGCTGAGAACTCATCCAAGTTTATCACCGCAAAACAAATTATTGCGTATATCACCATCATTGGTTTGCTTGTTCAACTGATTGGGATGCAAATTGAACCTTCGGAATGGCTGATGTGGAATGCTTTGACATTCATTATTGCGACCAATCTCGGTGCAGTTCTTTTGGCCGTTCACGCACAGAAATCTGCTGACGAGATTCGGGAAATGTATAAGGTGGCTTTTAATGCTGACTTTTACCACACACTACATATCCTTACCACTCTCAAAATTGCAGTTGAAAGAGAAGCCGAAAGAGAAGGAGTAAGCCTCCAAAAAGAAGTTGATTCGCTTGGGATGGATGGGTATAGTGTTATGAGAGGATATATGAAATCATTTGCTGAACATTACCACTTATCTGAGAACTCTCCCCAAACCGATGAAACGGTGGAAATGCCTGACTATGAGCATGAATCTGAACTGTTTGTTTAGAAAGGTTTATAGCACAGATAGCACAGATATTCAACTATGAAGTCTAAACTTACATATCTCTTAATGATTTATTGTATGGTTGCGGCTTCTTTAATTTATATTTTAGTTAATTGGCCTTATACACCTGTGGATGCAATCGAGGATAGCAAAAAATTAGGGATGTGGGGATTTCTCATTGATATTATCATAATCTTACCCATCATATTGTTCATAGCAAATAGAAAGAAAACAAGTAGGAAAGGTTTAAGTATCAGCGCAACGAGTCATAAGGAGTAGGTGAAGTTTAATGGCTAATCAAAATCCCCAACCTGAGATTTATACGACTTCGCACTTCTTCAATGCAACTGCGGAGGGTGCGACTAATACTCAAACAGTTTATACTCAGCAAGCAAACAATGAAGAGGTCAGACTATACGGTTTTAGAGCAGTTGTTGTTGATGCTCAAGGTGCATACGCTTTAGCAACCCAAAACTCCGATTTCGATATGAGTATCCAAGTAGGAAACTCAACCGTTCCATACGGCTCATTCAGTATTGCATCTGTTATGGCGAGTGATACACTCTCATTTACATTTGCTTGTCCTATTCTTGTGTTGTTTAATCAACCAATTTCAATCACTATGAGGCAAAGAGGCAATTCCACTACTACTGCGTATGTCAAGGTCAGTTTTGATGCTGAACTATCCCTACAACAAGTGAACTGTTTGCCCGGTGAGGCTCAATTCCCAAGAGGTGCTTAAGTATGGTAAATCAAGACCCACAACCTGAAATCTATTCGACTGTTGCCGCATTTTCGGGTGCAAGCCCTCAAAATACAGTAATCAGCAACAACATCAACACATTCCAAGCGGCAAACGAAGAAGTCCGAATCTATGCAGTTGCAGTTGAGATTCAAAATCCAACCACATTTGCAGATTTGGCGGCAACTTCAAATAACTTTGAGTTGAAAATCCAAGCGGGAGTAAATCCTGTGCCTACGAATTATTTTGATATTGGTTCTGCGGCACTTTCAAGAACAAAAATCATTGAATTGACTTGTCCTGTGGTTATCAAGTTTAAGCAACCTTTGAATGTTTCAGTAAGGTGGACTCCACCAACTGCTACAAATCTCGGACAAGCAACGGATGTTCAAATTAAGTTAATTGGTGAAATTGGAGTGCAAAAAATAATTGGGTGATATAATATGGCGAATCAAAATCCACAACCATCTATGCTTACTGCGAGATTTGATGTTCCAACAGGTGCAATTGCAGTAGGAACAACTTATTCAAATGTTGTCACAACACAACAGGCTTACAATGAAATTATCTATGTCTATGGACTTAATGTTCAAGCATTAGGAGATGATGGACTTCAGGATTCTGCCCTTGTTGATGTTAATTGGGATATTCAAATTGTGAGTGGCCCAAACTCAATTCCAACGAATGATTTCGACTTTGCATACATCTATAATAGACAAGACAAGACAATCTCTTTTTCAAGCCCAATTGTAATCACTCACAGACAACCACTTCAAGTTGTTCTTGAGCGAACAGGTGCAGGTGCAAACATGACTCAAGCATCCACATTCCTCATTACTTTGATTGGTGAATTGGTGGTAATGGCTTAAGGTGATTATCAATGACTCAAAATGATAAACAAAGAGATGTGAAAAGACCTTACAGAAAGAAGGCTTTTCAAACAGGATATTCAGTCATTACAGATACGACTGATTCAACACCAAGACCTCTTAGTTCTTACTCAACTACTGAAACTCAAGCAACCGTTCCTGTCCGACCCGGAATTGACCCTACTACTTATCAGAAAATGACAAGACCTGCCGTTGAAGGGCTTGAGTTCACTCATGCTCTTGATACTGCAAGATTTAATTGGAATGCAGTTCCAAAGCCTGACTCTTCAAACCTTATTGGTCGGCAAAAGTTTAGTTTGAATATTGCTTATGACCCTGCCGCACCTGCAACTTTAGGACTTAATGGTGGTGAATACCAAGATATTCTTGTCATAAATGTATCAGCAATTGCAGGTTCGGAAACTCCAACAGGCTCAAACTCAGGATTGCCTCCTCAACCTGCCTTGACTGCTACTGCTATTGCACCATCAACGAATGATACGGCATCAGGTCAAAATGCAAGATTCCCTAATCAGGGAGGAGTATCGGGAACTGCCGTCGCAGGGAGTGTTCAAATGATTGGTAATGATGAAGTTTATCGGATTTCAACATTCGGACATACTGAGATGAGTGGTGCAACAGGAAACAAATATCAGATTTGGGTGGATGGTTCTCTATTCATGGAATGGGATAATTTCCAATGGTCGCCTATTGTTCCAAGAATCAATCAATGGAAGTTCGACCAACCTATTACAGTCACACAACAAATTGTATTTAGAGTTGTAAATACATTAGCACCCGGCAATTACAAAACAGATGTTGTCGAGGCTTGTTTCGCAGGTTGGACTGAACAATTCACAGGCTACACAGATGTTTCTTATCAGCAACTTACCCCTACAAACAACTGAGGGTAAGGGCAAACATTAAATAGCGGTAAGAATAAACCTTCAATTGGTGAGTCCATGACAGGTCAATTTTCAGGAACGGATGCGGGTAATGCAAACCTTACTATCACAGATGGAACTACAACAGGATTTGGAATTAACAAAATTACTGTTTCAGGGGGAGATTTAGTTTCTGCATCTAATGGTGCGGCAGTTATTGATACATCAGGCGGTGGCGGTGGCGGCGGTGTCACTTCACTCAATGCGGCCACAGGTGCGCTAACACTTGCGGAGGGAACAAACATTACTATTGGAGTTGTAGGAACAACCCTTACCATCAATGGCGACTCAGGAACGATTGCTACGGGCGTTGCTAATCAAGTCGCATACTACACAGGAACGGATGCGCTTGGAGGAAACACAGGACTCAGTTTTGATTCCACAGGGCCGACACTTTCTATTGGAGATACAGTAATCACAGGTTCAACAGGATTAACAACTTTTAACAACACTCAGGCTGATGTTGATTTTAGGGTTGCTACTACGAGCAAGGCGGCGGCATTAGGAATTGATGCAGTTGCTAATACTGCAAGATTTGATGTTCCTTTGACACTCGCAATAGATTTAGCGGTGGCCGATGGAGGAACAGGTGCTTCAGATGCGCCAACTGCAAGAACTAATCTTGGTGCGGCATCATCAGGCGCAAACTCAGACATTACTTCAATTACAGGATTAACAACTGACCTTACAATTGCTCAAGGAGGAACAGGGGCTTCAACTGCCGCTACTGCATTGAGTAATCTTGGCGGATTGCCCCTGACTGCTGATATTTCAGCATCAGGTTCAGGATTTTCGATTGCTTCAACAGATGCAGGGAAAATATTTGTTATGACTGTTGGAGGTGCGGGAAATCTTGCAGTCAATTGCACAGGCACAACAGGCACTTTCCCTGTTGGATTTCAATGTGTTGTTTTATTGGAATCAACTGCGGGAGGTCAAGTTCAACTAACTCCGACCAATAGTGGAAGATTAAATGGTTCTGATTCTGCAACAGTAAATCTAACAACGGCATACAAGGCATACACATTAGTTATTGTATCTCAATCAGGCGGAGTAAATAATTGGGTCGCAATTGGTTGATGGAGTGATTGAAATATGTTGCCCTCAATTTATGGTTGTTCATCACAACAAAGTTCAACTCCTCCACCACCTGCACCTTCGATAGCCATTTCAGCAGTCACCTTTACAACCCTATCGTATGGAACAACTTTGGAAGCAACGCCAACAGGAATCCCTTTGAACGATAAAATAACCACCATCTTAAATGCGGGCAATTCATTTACAGTTCCTACTGATGGATTAGCACAGTATTATTCAAACTCAAATACTTCTCAACAAGTTTTTCACATGATGGAGGTTGCTTATACTCCTACAAATTGGGCTGAAACGGATTTACCTACTGATGGAAATTGTCAATTTGGTTTTGAAACTACTATGAATGAAGCCCCTGCCGCTTCTCAATTAAGCACATGGCCGCTTGAAGGGAATGTTGAAGGGGGATTCCTACCTAATTCCGCAAAAGTGGATGGGGTGAGAATTACTACCCAAGATGAATTGGAGAGGAGTGATGTATTCCTACTAAGTCCGATTTTAGGTGAAGAGGCTTTCCCGTTGCTTAATGGTGTTCAAGTATTGGTGGGGGGCGAACCTGCCGAACAAAATAACACAGACAGGTTAAACAAAATTATATTTGCCGCACAAAACTTAGGTTCATCATCATCTTTTGACCTTGTAGTGAGTGTTCTTTTGGGTGATGGGAGTTATGTCACAAGCCCTGCTCAAACAATAACCATTCCTTCGGGCGCAGTTAAAACCAACCTTGTAGGGGGAATAGGAATCAATTCATTCACAACTACAACTGAGGCATACGGTGTTCAATTGCCGGGTGGAACTGAACCTCCGATAACTGCAATAACAACTCCTTCTCAGATTCTTGTTTCCGCACTTAATACAGGAAACTCATTTACCACCCCTGAGTTAGCACCAAATGTAGGAATGGCGCAAGGATATAACGACCCTGACGACCCTGCGGAACAAGTTTTACATTCTTTCGTAATTAACATAGATACTTCTGCACTTACCTTATCAGATTACCCCGCTACTAATTTAATTGTTGAATATTTGTTTTCATGGAATGCAGATTCAACAAACATTGGCCCGTCATCAGGGATTCTATGGTCGGGTGAATTAGGTCAGGCGCAAAGTTCAACCAATGTAGGAAGTATATTTACAACATCAGGCGCAAATGAGTTGGATAGTATCAATACAAATGCCGTAATTCCTTTCGCTTCTGTTGATTTACCAAGAGAGGGAGATTCAAATAGAGATTATAATGCTTCATGGAAAGCCTATGCGGTTTTGGCGGGCAACCCTGTGGATGCACCCTACACAGTAAATCTCAAAGTCAGAATACAAAAAACAGATGGCTCATTTACTGAATCGGCTGAAGTGCCTTTGAATATTACTGCAAATGGCGTTCTCCCTGTAATAATCTCTTGATAACCATAATTAAGACAAAACCTTAACAATCGGAACACCAAACGATTAGTATGGTTGAAGAAGAGGATGTGAAGTATCTTAAAGAAATGATGGTTGATATACTTGAAGTTATGGATACTGTTCATAAAGAATTACAGACTTTGAAGTTGATAATTACTAAACATGAAGAAAATCAACATCGAATTGTTTCTGAAATCGTAAGAAATAATTCTGATTATAGCAATACAATGTTCCAATGAATCCGTTAAGTTCATATATCAAGTCGTAATAAATAACCGTATGGGTAGTTTTCAAGTAAAGAAAATGAGGATAAAATACCTCCCCCAAGTTTATGAATTGCATAATGAGTCATTTCCTAATCCCGCTAAAGCAAGATATTATGAAACTTTGAGGGGCGAGAAGGATTCTCCATTCTATATTGCACTAAATGATGATGATGAAGTAATTGGGTATCTTGCTACAAGAATAGTAAGGCCAAAAGGATATGTTGTTGCAGGTTCTTATGACCTTACTATGCCCTCTCTTATCGTTGCCGCATTCACCACTAAAAAGGATGATGAAAATGAGTATCAGGAAAAGAAGGTTAAAGATGCCCTATTGGATGCCTTGATGGTTCAATTAAGAATTGGAGGGTTTGAAGAAATAAACGCAGACATTAGGGAATCGCAAGAACTTTCAAAAACTGTTTTCTCCGATTTTGGATTCAGTATGACTGAAGGTGGAACATACAAAGATGGTGAAACTAAGTTAAGATTTACCTATTCATTTGATATTGAATTAGTTTCAAAGGAGTTCCGAATTGAAAGAGTTTCCTACAAGCACTTGAATAGGGTAAAGATGCTACATAATAAATATCTTTTGGCCGAAAAGGATTACGGTTATTTTGCCCGAATTATGAAGAAGAAAGGGAGTGTTATGCTTGTGGTTGTTGATGAATATGGGCGGGTTGTAGGATATTTAGCGGCAAGGAAACAACATAAAATCCCTGATGATAAGGAGTCGCCATACAAATACCTTAACTTTGTATCTATGGCGATTGATGAACGAGTAAGAGGAAACAAATTAGGACAATTTTTAGTTGAAAATCTGATTAAAGAAGCAAAAGAAAGTGATGTTGAAGTAATTTTCGGTCATGTTCGAGAGAATAATTCTTATGCGAGAGCATTGTATTCTAAATTACGATTTAAGGAAAAGGTTATTGGAGAATACAAGGATACCAAAGAGAAAAAATACAAAATTACCAAGAGGATTAGATACCCTTCTATTAAACCCTATGTTGCACCGACTCTAAAAAATGGAGGTTTGGTCGCAGTAGGATACCTCATTAGGTCGCTTCAGAATAAGTAAGTTTGCTCTTTTCCATCTTCATCAAAAGATTTACCAACCCACTCACTTACAAGTTTATGGAGTTCCTTAATATAGGGTGTGCATCCATACCTATCAACAAGTTCCCACATCAAAGAATCATACTTCTTAACTGAACCTTTAGATACTGTCAAAATAATCTTACCCGGACATAATACCTTTATCGGCTTTCCACTAAACGAATCTATTCTTTCATCCACAACCGTAGTGCAATTCCCCGATAATGGAGGTCGTCTATAACTCGTTGCACACTTAACACACCTTACCTTTTGCTGACCGAATGCTCTTAGATTTCCTCTCATATCTCTAATCAAATGCCTATCAATTAGCCTACTTGCTTGGTCGGTATTATTGACTGAAGATAATGTTTCACCAAGAGCGAACTGAGCAATCGTTTTTTGCCTCATAGACTCAAGCGTATTATAGGGGTTGTCTTTAGGAGATTCGGAACAATCATTGGTTTCATGTGTGTATCCGAACCCATCCATCTCTTTATCTGTGCCGAGAACATCATTAACGGTGATGATTCCATGATTTTTCGCTTCTTTAGCCGATATAAACTCCTGTGTGGCCTCGTAAAAGGTTAATGGGTATCCCCACCCTATATCAACATTAAGTGCCTCCTTGTCTATTTCTGAGGGGTTTATCTTTGTTGTAAGAATTAAAGGTGCATCCATTTGCCCTCCTCTCGTAGTTGCTAAAAACTTCTTGCTAAAGTTAATTAGACCATCCATCAAAAACATTATGCAGTCAATATCTCCATCACAGTTCCTTCTCTTTGCCGCATGGAAAAATGGATGCCCATAATGACCCTTGATAGGTGCAACTCCAATGAGTCTGCAAAGAATTGCCCCTGATGTGTGAGGTGCAAGACCCATCATCAATGAACCAAATAAATCTTCAATCTTAGTCGCATTATAGTGTGCGTCAAGGCCATACACATTCACAAGAAGTTCATCAACAAAATTAGCAGTTTGAATGAGTTTTTCACTAAGGTATGATGAAACAATAATATCTTGAGGCTTCAACTCAATTACTTCACCCTCAGACTGAACATCATAACCGAGTTCTTGAGCCTTAGATACTGACAATCCAATCTCTTTAGGTTTGAAGTGAGTCATAGTAATATCAACCATATCAAATCGTATAGTTCCATCTCGGAATACTGATATGTCGTTTTTATGTCTAAGCATACCTTTAGCCAAATGCTCAGGTATCTTTTCTGCACTTGTCATACCTTTCACTCCCTTAATTGGTGGGTTTGTATTCACCTTAGCCATCACTTTAGCCTCTTTCCAAAGTGTGAGCCAATCCAACCTTACCTTCTCAACATCAACAAACTCAGTTTCCTTACTATCCACAACTCCTGTATGTGTTGTATTTCCCTGACGGTCTATTCTCAAGCCCATATAAACTTCCTCATCCAATGAAATCAAATCCATTACTTTTCGTTGATTCCCTACATTAAATCCAACAGGAAATAAAGAATGTATCGAGGGTTTCATCTCCCTTAACTTAGCCCCTTCAGGCTTACCCATTCTCGCACCAATTCGGTATGAAACAGGATTTTCTAATTTAATATCAAGTATATCATTCAAGAATGAAATCCCATCCACTTCAGGAATATCTTTACTGTATGAATTAACGAACTTTAGTGAATACAAAATCAATTTAGATTTATCACCTACTAAGAAGAACTCACCATCAAAGACTTCAACATCAATACAAAGTGAATAAACTGTTTCTAATGCAGAAGGATTAACTTTAATTTTACCTTTTCCACATACAGAAACGGAAATGTTATCATAAAGGTATTTAAGTTCTTCGGCAGATACATCATTTAGGAATGGAACAAACTTAGGATTCAATGAAATGTTATGCTGTTTAGATTGCTTTACTGAATCCATGAAATCATCAACATAAGTTAATCCCATATCTTTTAGTTTAGCCGAATGAAAGTCATAATTATATGGACTCGGAATAAAATTATGATTATTCTCGATAAACTCTCCCGCAGGTATCAGTATTTCACCCAAATCCCAAATCTTTTCAATAGGCCAATCTGTATCAGTTGCATAGCCATCAGGCAGTTCTGAACTATCAATAATCCTCTTTGCTGAACCATCCTTAAATTGAACATAAGGGGCATCAATATCTGTGCAAGGAGTCAAAACAGTAGCCTTGCCGGGTCTTTCATATTTAATTTGAGTTCCAATAATAATGAATCCATTCAAAGCCTTCATTGTTGCAGGGTGAATAGAAGTTGTTGCTAAACCTGCAAGCCTACTCCGACCATACCTAAGCCTAAAGCCACCTTTAGCCAAAGGTTGCCCAAACACAGGTCGCCCCGCCAACACATCTCCAAGATACTTAAAATCCTCTCTCACAACATCTCCATCGTCGGTGTCCTTTTTCTTTGAAGTGAATCCTCTTAGCCATTCCCAACCATCAAGACCTAATTCATCAACATACTTAAGAATCTTAGGGGCTTTCAATACTAAGCCCTCACACATCACAAGAATACTGCCTTCTCTCACCTTATTAGTGGGAACTCTTGGTAAGTTCCTTTGACCTGAAACTTCAACCCCAACTCCTTCACCATCAAGATAAACAGGACATTCTCTTGCGATAACTTCTAATTGAGGATTGCTTGGTCTATATTGAAGTCCTCGACCATAAGCACTTACCTCTTCTTTGTATCTTTCCACCTCTTCATAAGTCATAATTGGTGCTGATAGTTTGAACATCCTTCTTAAAATATCTCCAATCAAAACTGAAAGTGCTTGACCTGTTCCACCCGCAGACCTAATCGGCCCTGCATAAGAAATCGAGATACATTCAGATGAGTCCTCATTCTTCATTAACTTCGCTGAAACTACACCCTCAAGAGGGGCAACAAGGATTCCCTCAGTTAAAACTGCAAGACCCGCACAAACTCCATGATAAATTGAATCTGAAACTTGTTGTCGGTTTGTGAACTCCTCTATTTTTTCAAACTCACTTAAAGTTTCCGAATAGTGAGGCATATCAAGATATTCATAAGTTCTCCCTTTTTGCTCACAGACGAAACAAGATTCCATTCTCCATTCGCCTTTTTTAATTTCTCCCTTACCATTACAGACTTTGCATTTTTTAGCAATCCCATAAAGGTAAGTTTCTGCGGCAACAATTTTACCAACCTCAAGTGCAACCATTTCTCTATTCCCATCAAACTCAGAAGTTAATTCTCGGATTTGTTCTGCGGTGTTTCTTGGATGTAAAAAGTTAAGCAATTTTTGAGTTCGGTCAGCCAAATCATGTGCTTGAGGAATCTCAACATTTAATACAGGGTCAATTCCTTTTGCCCTTGCTGATTCTGCTATCGCATAAACATTATCACACTTCTCTTGCATTGAAGAAATGTATTCTGAGTAATCCATGATTAAGATTTATCTTAACACCTATTAAAACATACCTATGAAAATGTTTAATAGGCAGAACAGAAAAAATACCAATATGGGTCTAACGCCATTGATGATTCAACAAGGGGCAAGTGTAGGAACTTTCATAGCGACAACGGTAAAAACCAAGCCATTAGCCTTGATTGCTATTTTCACCATATCAGACTTAGGAATCAAAGCGATTTTTAAGAAAAGTGGAAAGGTCATAAAGAATAACATTGGATTCGCAGTAGGGGTTTTTGCTACGACAATCTTAACAGGGCCATTTCTAATTGAGTGGGGTGAATCAGCCTATTACTATATCAATGATAAAATAGTTGATTTAAGTGATAATTTCTTCAGTTTCACTTCGGCAATTGGCGGGGCTTAATATTCCGACAAGGTATTGATGCAAATAGGGCAAGTCATGGGTCGGCTTCCCGTATAATGTTCAGCACCCATAATAAGCCCATTTTCAGCACCTAAAACGAGTTGGGAATGGTAATCGCAGTATGGTGTATCCTGTGCTTCTAAGGCCGTAGTATCGCCTGAAATAAGCATACTTTGAATATCGCTATCAATACTCTCGAAAACATCTTGAGGAGTGGAGTTTGATTGTATTGGTCTTAAAAGATTCCTTTGCTCATAAAAATCAATTAAGGGTTGCGTTTTGGTCTTGAAAACACTCAGTCTGTTGGAAATTGTTTTGGGGTTATCGTCGGGTCTAATGAAAAGTTCTCCTTTGCACAAGTCGCAAGTTCCTTCTTGTTGAGGTGGTTGGAATAGTTGGTGATAAATCTCTCCGCAATCCGAACAAGTTCTTCGGCCACCCAATCTTTCAATAACAACTTGTTTTTCAGTATCAAGGAAAAATACCGCATCAATGTTTGTTATTTTTTCAAGTGCCTTACCTTGTGGAACTGTTCTTGGGAATCCATCAAGAATAAATCCATTTTTACAATCATCTTCTTTAAGTCTTTGGGAAACCAACTCAATCATAATTTCATCAGGAACAAGACTGCCTTTAGCCATATACGGCTCACACTTTACTCCTAATGGTGTTTTCCTACGCATATTATCTCGGATTAAATCTCCCATCCCAATTTGAGGCCATCCATATTCCTTAGTTATCAATTTTGATTGAGTTCCTTTTCCTGAGCCGGGAACACCCATCATCACTAAATTAAGTCCTTTGGTTGTTGATTCGGCTCTTTTTTTGATACAGAAAGCACATCCATTATTTTCTTCATCAAGACAATGCTGACAACTCAACTCAGGGCAACCTCGACAAGCAATCAATACTGTATCGGAATATGGGCCTTCTTTTCGCCCGCACTCTCGGCAACTATCTGCTTCAAAGGATTCAGCCCGATTCCCCATAACTGAAAACTTAGAGGGTTGAAATCCATCTATTGCTGACGATTCAACGATTTCTTCAGGAGTGTAGTCGCTTAGTTCTTGACTTGGGGTGTAAGGTGCTTGAAAGGTTTCAGCCGATTTTTTATTGAGCATATCGTTCATAATTTCATAGCATTTTTTACAACCTCCCGCCTTGTGTTCGGGGCGTAAAGGTAAATGATTCGGCCAACTCACATTGAAATCGGCATTTTTTCCCTTGAGATAAATACCACACATAGTTTTCTTTGCTATTTCGGTGGGATTAGCCTTGTAAATTATGTGAGTAGGCATTTGTCTTACTCGCTTAGGTGTGAAATAAACAAATCCAAAGTGTTTCTTTAATTCGCTATCACCCCAATTGAATGTGTTATCCTCAGATTCAAAGGATTCAGCCGATTTACTTACTTTCAATTCTCCCTTGAGGTTGAATCGCTTCTTGAAATCATTGAAACTTGCACTTAGGCTTGGCTTGTTCCAAAGAATCCATCGAGATAGCGCACCTGCGGTTGTTGGGTCTTTCCAATCCTCCTTAGTGCTTGTAGTTGTTCCTCCACCATGCCTTTCAAGGTATCTCTCCATCCTTTCCTTTTCACCATGTTTGGTGTAATCGCTTGCGCCTCTTTGCCCAAAGTGAGTCGTTTTAGTTCTCTCATCAGGATAGGTAAAAACCGCCATAAGTTTCTTCTCATCGTTTGTGCTTCTTTTGACTTCAACTGAAGTCGGCTTTCCTTCGGCTTCAAAGGATTCAGCCCTCTTTCGGGGGTCTAAATATTTCAATGGTGATATATCTCCAACTAATATGTTATCCATAAACTCTTTGATTTTTGGATTTTGCTTATGACAAGGAGATAGTTTGATTGGCGTGGTGGTTTTTGTGTAGTTGCTTCTCATAAATTGGCTAAAGGTCATTTTAGCAATAGCATCTAAATCTTCTCCATCAACTTCATCAGTTCCTCCAATATTTTCTTCCCACACTTGAATATAATCCCTACAAACTCCCTCAAGAGATGTTGGATTCCAAAGGTCAATGTCGCTCTCCCATCTTTTCTCATAGAAGTTTCTATGTTTGCACCCTGCATTGTGGATTTCATAGGGAACTTTCTTATTCCAATCGCACATTAGATATGCTTGAGTTTCATCTTCGGCTTCAAAAGATTCAGCATAATAATTGAAATATCTTGGATTTCTTTTTAGTTTGCTTTCCATGAAACTTGCATAGGATTGGGCTTGCTCTCTATGTCGGTTGCCCCTAAACTTTCTAAATGGCTTTCGCTTGTAAAATACTGTGGAGGTTGTCTTATGACTTTCAACATGAACTCCATAGGGAATATCTCCTTCAGCATCCCAAAAGAACTTATCCCAAGTATAATCCTCATCATCATCATAAAATCCTAATTTCATTTCTTTAGATTTCTTTGCCTTCCTTTTCACCTCTTCCCTTCTTGGTTTGACTACATTTTCCATCCAATTTCGCTCTCGCTTCTGTTTTTGCTCTTTAGCAATTCTTTCAAGTTCTTCTTGTTTCTTTCTTTCTATCCGTTTCAGTAATTCGGTTGGGCAATCTTTAGACCTGCAATTATAACATCGGTTTCCCCTTCGGAGAGTTTTAATACTGAATGATTTCTTTTTAAGTAGGGGAACATCATCATACTTTTTACAAAAATATCGGTTATTACTTATTATGTAATTTAATTTTTTTATTTCTTCTTCATATTTCTCTCCTTCAAAAGATTCAGAACGCCTTTTAGAGCCTTCAGCACCGAATAGGTCTTTCATAATTGAATCTCTATCCCTTCTCAAATATTGAGGATATTCTCCTGACTCAATCAATTCATCTCTTACTCCGTATGTTTTTGCCCTTCTATCATCTGCTTCATCGGCCAATCTATGAGCCTGTTTCCAACTAAGTAAGTCGCTTGGGCAATCTTTAGACCTGCAATTATAACATCTATTTCCTCTTCTTAGGTTTTTTCCGCTAAATGTTTTTCTTTGAAGGTATGGAACATCCTCATACCGCTTACAGTAATATCGGTTTTGATTGAACATATTTTCCACCCAAATCATCTCTTTTTCAAACTCAGTAATTTCTTTTGGCTCTTGTTGTTTTGATTTCCTTATCTTTTCAAACAACTCATCATCATCCTTAGTCCACCCCATTTTCACCCTTCTCGATTTAGAGGGTCTTTTGAGTTGGCCTTCTTCATAGTAGTATGAACCCATTGGTCGCCCCCAAGAATCATCAGCCCTATATTTCTTTACTTTGTCGGCAATTTTCTTTGGTTGCTTTGAGAATTGTTTTCCTTTTTTGGTATCTTTTCGCTTCTTGTCGGAGGTTTCTTTGTATTGTTTATCGCTCAATGCTTTGATTGCTTTTTCAGGCAAATATCGCTCGCCTGTTTTAGATGATTTCTTACCTGATTTTGTAGTCCATTTTTGGTCGCCCCATCGTTTCAAACTTTTTTGGCTCTTAGTTTTTTTCCCACCCTTGTATGCCTTTTTGCCTTTTCCCTTCATGGCTTTTTCATAATCTTCAGTCAAGGACTGTGCTTTCCGAGCAGACCATTGACCTGCTTTTGTTCCGTCTTGTGCTTTCGCAAGAATCCTTTTGAAAATCCTGTTCCTTACTTTTGCGCCTTCTTTTCCATAGGTTTTTTCGTATTTCTTCATTCGGGCTTCATCTTTCGATTCAGCATCCCACTCAACATCTTGCCTCCAATCAGGTTTTCCTTCATCTTCAGCATCTTCATCCCACTCAACTTCTTCACCCCACCCTTCTTTTACTTCGCTTTGGAATGCAGTTTCGCAATATTTTTTATTCAAACCAAACGCTTCAAAAATTAGATGTGCTGAGAATCCTGTAATGAACACACCAAGATAAGGCCAATACTTTTTATCAGTAATTCCTTCTTGTCTAAATTGCATCAAGGCCGCACCAACTACGAAAAGAGAACCACCAACTACTGTGGCTTCTGTGATAAGACCTGACCTCATATTGTAAATATCCTTCTTATGACTAATAAAGTTTCCGCATAACAAGCCCTATTTATGATGGCCCTAATGCTCTAATTGCTAAGTATGATATTAGGGTCGTCATAAACATAGAATATTATTGTAGTATTTCCCTTACTTTTGAATGTAATTTAGGTTCTGAAAGCCAATCAGACAACTCTCGAAACTCAAAATCATATACTTCACTTGGATTTACATTAAGATTATCAATCAAATCACCGAATCCTGAATCATTCAATGAAATAAATACGGTGTAGTAATCTCCACTATAATCATCTAATTTTTGTTTATAGTGTGAAATCATATCATCAGGTAATGAAATATCAATATCATCTAAATTGAATGTAGTTCCTAATTCTTCTAAGCATTCTCGTTGAATACAATTCATTATTGTATCCTCCATACCTAATCCTACATCATCATAGGATTCTATGATTCCTCCTGTTCCCGACCACTCTTCTGTATCTTCTCTTTGTTGCAGACCTATGATTGGGTCGTCTGTTGAGTGGAAAAATACGAAAATACACCCTGCGGCATTTACCTTATCAGGCATAATTAAGACTCCTTAACACTTCTCTCTTCTTCAGGCACAGTAGTTAATCGCTCAGGCAAAGGTAAGTAAAGAATCGGAGTTTCATCAGGGTCGCCTGTAAGTGCAAATCTTACGCTGACTAATTCATTGGTTTCTAAATCTCTCACTAATCTCAAATCAATAGAGCCTTCAACATAATTTACAATTTCTGTTTTCAATCCTAATTCCTCATCAATGATAATTCCTTTGGGTTCGCCTCCGAATCCTCCATCATGGATAAATGTGATTGCGAAGTCAGTCACTCGGTTAATCTTTTCGATGAGTTCATCAATGTCCTCATGGTCGTGGTCGTGGTCGTCATGGTCGCCCTCAGCCCTCATCAACATTCCTTTATCCGCAGTTCCTTTCTTTGGATAAACCATAAAGTGTTCATTAAGATAAGCATAAGCAAGGTCTTGGTTGTAAAATGGGATAATTAAATTGTTATCCAAAACAATCGTTCTTTCGCCATTTTCATAGACTCTTAGTTCTCCTACTTGACCTGCGGGGAATGATTTACTGCCTTTCTTGGCTACAAGCCAAAAACTCTTGAAAGGCATTTCGTTTGCTAAGAATGTTTCTGCTGAAAAGGTTTCAGCACCAAGAGCAGATACTTCTAAATCTTGTATTGAAGATGAGTTTCCATACATTGACAAACCTGCATCATATTCCACACCACAAACCCTACACTCGGCAGGGTAATATGACAATTCGTTATCATCGTCATGGTAATTTGCACCGCCCTTGTGATGGACTACAATATTTTCACTTGAGCAACAATCATTATACCCTCCATTTACTTCTTCAGCACCTAATGTTTCAGCACCCTTAGAGCCACAATAGGCACAATACCAATATTTACGCCCCCCATCACTTGTAAATGGGCCTTGCATAACTACGCCATCACTCACCTCCTCCCATACATCATTAGACAAATCGGGTTGAGTGGATAAGCAATAACATTTTGGATTTTCTTCTGCTTCAAAAGTTTCAGCACCATAATGCCCTTTCCTCATTTCACCACAAGTAGCACATCTGTTTGAATCCCAAGCACTTCTATCAAATCTTTCACAATTACATGAAGGGGCTTCAAAAGTTTCAGCACCTAATGTTTCAGCATCGGCTGAAGTAAATCGGCCTCCTCTTGGGTTTGGAATCCTATTCCCATCATCATCAACTTCTGTTCCTCTTGGCTCTCTATGAACCATATAATCGTATTGGATTCTTTGAGCCTCATATCGCTCAAGAGTTCCATCGTCATATTCCCGAACCTTCATATCACCAATTCGGTATTTTTGAACTTCTCTCTTTTCATCGGATTCAGCCCCACCTTGATACTTGTAGTCATTTTCATGTTCATAAGCCCTGCTAAATGGGTAATCTCCTCTTCTATATTCAGGGATTGAATCTTGAGAAGCAACTGATAGAGTTGTTCTTCTTGAACTGCCCCTACCTCGCATATTGTATCTTACGAAAAACATCTTTCCATTATATTCATAATCAGCACCAATCAACCCTCCATGATGCAACCTTCCACTACTTGATAACTTAGTTCCTGATGCTCTTTGAAGGGCGTTTTTGACATTAGTTTCTAATTTATATCTTGAGCCTCTATTGCCTCCATACCTAAATGATAATCGCTGACCGTCAAGTTGTGAAGAACCATTTCTCAAATCAAAGAATATTGCTTGAGCAGGTTGTATGAAACCCTCTCCATAACTAATTGCCCCGCTACTTTGACCGTTCACAACTTGATAAATTGAAGATTCAGGGTCATAGAAAGCATTGTAAATCATCTCCAAATAATTGATTCTTCTTCTGTATTGAGGATATTCAATCGGTGGAGAATCTTCAGCATTGAATGATTCCGCAATCTCAATAGCATTAAAAGTTTCTGAACCAAAATCCATGTGACCTCCACCTTTCATTTCGGTCTTAGGGAATGCTCTTTCTCCCCAACCCTCAGAAACCTTGTCAGTAGTGATTGGGCCTCCTTTTGCCCAAGTATCACAAGTTCTTGCTGAATGACATTTGAAATGGTGCATCCAACAATATCCTAAGACTCCTTCGCCATCGGATGTTTCTCCCGGCATACAGTCTTTCATTCTTGGCGACCTATCGAAAGCAACACAGTTTCCACACTTAGATTTCTTTGCCGCCTTTTCAGTTGTTTTCCATTGTTTCGCAATATCTTTCCAAAAATCCGCAGGTTCTTCAACATTTAGCGGGCCATATCCGTAATTTTTAATGGTTGCGTTTCTATTTTTTGTATTGATAGCAACATCTTTAGTCGCAGGTGGGCAATCCGATTTTGATTCTGCATCAACGGATTCAGCCCCATAATAGTAATTAAAATCTCCATCATCTGCTCGTTCCCTCGCATATACATCAAGAGTATTTAGGATGTGATTCATTATTGCTTGTTCAGCCTCGCTCTCGCTATCAGTAGTAAATCCAAACGCTCTTGTATAAAACTCACCACCCTCTCTTAGATTTCCTTCAGGGAAATTGATTGTGCCTCTCCAAATGTTTGTATTTTCTGCACCATGCCACTCCTCAGTATCCTCATCCCAATCAGGCTCTAAAGAGTATGTAGTCAAACTAATTTGACTTTTGTAATCTTGTATCGCATCTTCAGGCAACATAAGAGGCTCATCCCCACCCTCACCATAATCTCTTGAAAGTCCATAACCTGAATCCAATTCAGTTTCCAAAGTTATCCCATCAAAATCATATCTTCCAAGATTATCCTTAGAGGAGGATTCCACAGTAATTTCATAATATGGGGAAGATGGCTCAGGTAATTTTTCAATCTTCAAAGGCTCTCTTGGCTTCTTTGATTCCTCTCTCACTTTCGCAAGTGCCTTTGCTAATTGCCCATCAGGGTCGCCTCCCCAATCTTGAGAATCATCCTCGACTTGTTTTTTTCCCTTAACTTTCTTGATAAATACACCAATTCCGAAGAGTATCCCTCCTCCAATCAGCGTATCCTTGAGAGAAAACTCAGCCATATTGAGATTTTCATTGTTCTGTCTTATAACCTTTTCGCTTAGTTATCGTCTAATTCATCTTGTAAATTGTAATCTAATCTGATTTCAACAGGTGAATCAGGAGGATAAATTGAAGGTTCATCTCCTCTAAGCATGAAAACTTGGAAATCACCGAATGAAACTTCTTGTCCTACATCACTAAGGGGTATAAACTCAACATCTCTTGGAACTAAGTTATCATCAACCCCATAGTTTGCAGGGGTGTGTAGCCTCACATTGTATCGGCTCATAATCTGTTCTAATCTTGTTATTTCTCCATCATCCAACCTATCATTTGCAGTTGAGTGTTGTCGAACATCATCGTTGTTTAAGAATCTTAGAGCCAAACTTTCATCAGGAATATTAGGAGTTTCAAGTTGAACTCTCAAAGCATCCATAATCAAAGGTCGGTAATATGCACCAACCCTTTGTCGGTCTAATGTGGTAATAAAATCGTCAAAGTCCACTTGAAACCAAATTGCAGTATCGGCTTCGGGCGACTTAATATCATCCTCTTGAAGATTGGATTGAGTATCAGGTCTATTCTCATCTAATTGGTTGGGAACTTCGCCTGAGCCTTGAATGTTATCTCCAAGACCTACAATTCTCCCATAGACAACAATACTTTGCCTATAAATAGGAACTACATTAAGCCTCCAAAAGTTTCCTTGTTTAATCATAATTGGGTTGCCGTTAATCTCTTTCCGAGCCATTGTTCTTACGGTTGTTCCTACTGCTTTCGCTGAAGCAGTTGCAGAATATCCATTATTCATGTGCATGATGAATGAATTGATTCTTTGTTCCATGTTCGGCATGATTTTCAAATTACCTCTTACCATCTTGCTTCTGATACCCCTGAGCCTCATGTAATTTCTTACAGTTCTTCGGGTTGTCCGAGATAGCCGAGAAGCCCGCATAATGCCTACGCCATCCCGCATCATTCGGTTAATGGCTTCTAAAGCCCGTTGCTGAACCTCCTCTCGCATAATAGTGAATCTATGCAGACCTATTTAGAGGTTGCGGGCTTGAATAGTTTAGAAACATCCTCATGCTTATACAAAAGTATGCCTCCCGCCAATGCAAGTGAAATCAAAGCACTTTGAAGTGGGCGTTCTTCATTCTTGAAAACTACATCCTCAACAATGGTGATTCCTCTCCATGCAGAAACTATTGCTACTGCATAAAGTGAACCTGATAAAACATCCATATCGTTAAATCAAATTAACTGCTATTTAATGGTGTTGGTCTTAATCATCGAAAATACCGACTCGCCCAAGATTTACTGATATTAACTTGTGTAATCTAAAATATCCGTCAGGTTGAACTTCAACACCATGAACGAAGAACTTAAAATAACTGTGTTCAGCGACATATTCCATCATAGCACCCACAGGGTCAGGAGGGATAGGACTCCAAGAACCATGAATCTCAGACAAAACTTGGAATCTAATATCCCATGATAATTTTGTAATTCCCTCCACAAATCGAGGATAATAGTATGCTCTCAAGTATGCCCATGTATGAGCCTCAGCCTTAGTTTCTCCTGTCATATTTCCAACCCCTCTTTCCAATCAGCATTAACAAAGAATGTTCCATCATCAAATCTTGTCAAAGCCTTGAGTTTAATCAAGATATTCAAATCCTCATTTGAGATTCCACATTCCTTTTGAATCTCTCTCTTATTGTGGCCGACAGGACACTTTTCTTTGATACACTCATACAACTTCAACAAGTTTTCATCAACTCCACTCGCCCAAGCCTTTGTAGGGAACTTTTCAGTCAAGGTTTCTAATGACAACTCAAATATTTCTGCCGCATACATAACATGATTAAAGGTGATTACAGTATCTCCCATGAGCCGAGCAAAACCTCTCACAAGATTAGCAAACTCTTGATACTTTCTATTATCAGTCGCAGTTCGGATACAAAAAGCATCTTTGAACTGAGGTTTCTGCTCTAAATCGTCGTAAGTGCCGTTAATAGAGCCTGTAAAGTCCTTCAACTTAGGTGTGGTATGGCTGACATACCTCAAGTATTCCCTGAAGAACTTTCGCCATTTAGCCACCTTTTCAGCAATCTCAGATTCTTGAAAATCTCCATCCATTGATGAGATAATTGCATCTCTAATCCTTTGTGCCGCTTTTCCATCGGACAAAGAAAGTTGCGTGAAAATTAAAGTAAGCCTTGAAATAATTTGGAATGTATATTTTCCAAACGCATCAAGCATCACTCGCTTATCCATATCTTCTGTATAATAGTTCGGCGGATTACCCAAGAATAGAAGATTCAAAGTTGTTTCTCTCTCAACATCAAGTGCGCCTTTTTGCATTTCAATTTGCCCATTCGCCATCATGTTCATCAACTCTCCGAAGGTTTCATCACCCCATGTTTGAAACTCGCTGATAGCGACTCTTTCATGGTTCATTTTAGGCAACAAACCAACTTCAATAGCATTCAAATCATCCCCCGACATAGCACCGAATAGACCCGGAATTGTAGCCATTTTTCCTGAACCTGCCCTTCGACAAGGAACAAGAGGTTGAATAACTCTTTCAATCAAATGGTCTTTTCCTTCACCATGACTTGATACAATCCCTACATGAATCATATCTTGTTTCCTCTTAGGCGATAAACAGAATAGCAAAATCGCCTTCTTCAAAAAGTCCATAGCATAAAGTTCAGCCCAAAGAGTATCATCTCTCATCATTAAATCAAGAGGAGTCATATCATACTTGTTGCACAATCCCTTGAACTCTTGGAATTGTTCAGTAGTCATTTGAGATACTTGGAATCCATCATCAAGTTCCATACAATCAACAAGGAATAACCTCTTAGTTCCTACATTAGTATAATGGCCTCTCAACTCAACTCGCTTACCTTCTTTTTGACTGCGAGCAATCGTTTGAACCATATCTGCAAGTTCCTCATCTTGTAATGCACCTTCAAGATATTTCTCATTCGCATTATGAGCAAAGCATCGGACTGAATATTCTCCATCTGAAATGGTGAACTCAATCATAATTTTATTTGACCCTGCCTCTTTGTGATTGATGGCCTTGATACTATACTTGATACAAAATCCTGAACCTGTTTGGTTATTACCAAATACATTCCTATCATGTATATCCTTCATACTGATAGTAATATCGCTATATTTAACAACCGTTTTAGAAACGAAATCGTAAATATCATCGGGAATCTCTTGCACCATGTTAATCCATACTCCTATGAGGTATTTAATCTCACCTGACGAAACATGAGGTTTATATCAAGTAATTAAATGTATCTTAAGAAACCCAACCCCCGAAGGGGTGTGGGGTGATTGATAAATTGGTTTGACTTTGGCCTCAATTCTTTGAGTCCATTTGGTCGTCAGGCACAGGTGGGATTACAACATCTTCACCCGAACTTAGCAACTTGACTGAGAATCGGTTGTATCTTCGACCATTCTTTCCATCAACCTTATGTCTTACGAACTTAATCTCCATAGGGTAAGATGCGTCATTATCCAAAGAAGTTTGAATAAAGTTCTTTAGATGCTCTTGTTCATATCCTGTCAGCCATAGAGTCATTCTTCGACCATCAGAAGGTGCAATTAGTCGGACTGCGGTTGAAACCCCATATTGTCCTTCAATTCCTTCTGTAAAACCTTCAAGAATATAGCCTTCATACATTTGACTGTATCCGCTATCTTCATCAATTACTGCCTTTAGGGTTTCTCTTTGAACATAAGTTCTCTCGCCCCTGTTGGCTTCTTGTTCGGTTTCAATTTCTGCTAAAAACGCCTCAATTTCATTATTATTTTCCATATTTTATTCCTCCATATTTTTATACCCGTTTTGTTGTGGGATAATTTACAATCATTGTGGTGAGGTATTTAACCGTTTGTGTTTTTAGGAACAGAAGGTTTAACATCTAAAAAAAATAAGTGGATAATGTAGTGGGTGGGAGTTCCTGATTCCCCCCCTCATGCTTTTGCCCACTACACCTTTATTTTCAAGGGGTTGTAGTTTAATTTGGAAGAACGCTTGGTTTGCATCCAAGAGGCTGAGAGTTCAAATCTCTCCGACTCCACCAATCAATACCTTTAACAATCAGAAATTATTCTTTAGGAGTATGGAACAATGGCGACAAGAATGGAATAAGTTCTCAGAACAAGCCATTGAGGATATGAAAAAATATTCCGACAACACTAATGAGCAAAGAGAGTGGATGTGTTATGTCTATGATGTCAATGGTGTTTATCAACTTGGAGAACCTTCATACGGTGGCTTAAGTCGAATTGAAGTATCACCTGAAAAGAAAGGTGCTGAAGATAAGGCTAAGAATGGATTTAGTGAAATGCAAAGAATGTGGACTATTCATGGGCATCCCCTTAAGGATGGGAAAATATATACAGGCAGACAATATTTCAGTAGCACAGATATTTGCCGAGAGTATGTGAGATGCAGGGATAACGATGAACGAGTGGTTCAATTCCTTGTATATCCTCACAGTCAAGTTGATACATCCACCAATAGGAATGTAATGCACAATAGATGTAGGATTCTGATTTTCCCAAATAGAGAAACTATTGTCAGGGCTATGCAAGATTCAAACCCTCAAGCAGACGCAAACCTTATATCAGTTGAGAACTCCACTAACCAAACAGTCAAGTTGGATGATGGTTCAACAACACTCAAGAATGAGATGGATGTTGATTGGTTTAAGTTCCAAGAGGCACTTGGTCGAATGGGATTCATGGGCATCATAGATATTGAAGGCCCAAGTTCAGGTGCGAGAGCATTTGAGAGTGAAACACTATGGGATAGCAAAAACTTGCTCGGTGTTGGCCTTATGCTTACTATCGGAGGATTAGTATTAAGCCGAATATTCGGCATGAAAAAGAGCCTAATGGGTGCTGAAGTTATTGAAGGCTTTGGTTCTGACTTTGAAGCCTACCATTGAATTATGAAGTCCACTCACTAATCTTAGTGAATATTAAGTCATACTTTTCAGGGTTTGATGCCTCAATGATTAAATCAAAGTTATTTGGATTAACTGTATCAATCTCAGATTCCGATGGATGGCTTCTTGAGTTTGCATGAGTTTCCCAATCGTCGGGGTATGTTTTTTGTAATCTTTCGACTTGGTGATTATCTTCAATATTGATTTTTACTATTTTCCACCCTGCTTCTTTGAATCTTTTTACTTCGTTCTCATACCTGACATCATCAACTACAATATTTTCGAGGCCACTTGAATCAACATCCTTCAACAGAACATCAATCCAAATCTCAGGGTATAAAAAGTTTCGACCCCCCTCTCCAACTTTTTGATAAGCAACCCTATCCTTATGGCCTTCAGGAATATCAAACAAATAGTTCCCAAAGTTCTTTACTCCTGTGGCTAAACTGAATCTCTCAAAACCTAAACTTTCAACGATTTTTTTAGCCATCGTTGTTTTTCCTGAAGCCATCTTACCGCACAATGCAACTTTCATTTCCATGACCTCCATAGCATTCCACGCAAATTAAATCTTTTGTAAGTGCAGGTTTGGGATATGGCGTTCCACATAATCTGCATTCCACCCACTTTATTTCTCTCATAGCCTCACCTATTACTTTCAATACTCTCGCAGACATATATAGGCATTTCGGTCTTGAGGGGCTTGTTCCCAATCCCTCTATTGTAGTGGTAATCGAAAGAGGGGTCAATGATGTATGTATCACCCGTATCAGTCTTACTCCTCACTACTCTCCCACACATCTGAGTTAATTCCATAGCAACCTTTGATTTATACCATTTCGGGTTCGCATCCATCTTCTTTTTAACTTGAATATCAGCAATAGAACTAAACGGCAACTTAACGATAATACAGAAATCAACATCCTTTCCGTCGTATCCTTGATTGGCGTATGTGGAAATTAAAATATCATTTGAGTTGGAATTGTCAAAGTTTTCAAAACAATCATCTCGTTCTTGAGGGTTATCTGTGTGTGATTTTAACCTCCCTCCAACAAAAGGATGATATTTGTTGATAGCCTCTATTACATCTTTAGTGATTTCTTTTGTATATGGGAGTATCAATCCTTTCTTGTCTTTGTATTTCCAAGCAATTTCGCTTATTGCCTTAGCGGTCTTGTAATAATCATCCTCAGTCTTTCCTTTGTAAGTTAATGAACCCCCCTTGATTGTTGTATATATTGGTCTGTTCTCGATAGGGAATGGAGAATAGTTCAATTTGATGAAGGTTGTTTCTGCCTTATCCAAGCCTAATTCGTCGCAAAAAACATCTATATCGCCGATTGTTGCACTCATATAAATCCTTTGTTTAGCACAACTATGTATCAACTCCTCAGCATCCCTCTTAATTGATAATGGTTTGAATGTAATTTTTGAGGGATTAAGTTCATTATTCTTAGTCCACACCCAATTACTCCAATCATTTAATTTATGATTCAATTGATTTAATTTTTGATTTAGATTTTTAGCGAACCTCATCGTTTCACCAACATAAAGTTTTCTTTCCATATTTGTGCTAATAATCTCACTTATGAATGTGAAATAGGCTCTAAACACCTTCGCCCCCAATTCCCATGACCTTTTCGCAGTTCCGATTTGCATTGAAGGCACAGAAGGAATACCAAAACCTGCATTCTTTCCATCTTTAGGATTCCAAGACCTAAGCAATTTATCTCGCCTCATACTGAGTCTTTTCTTTTGCTCACCTTTCGCTGATTTGATGTCTGAGTATGTCGGTATGTTGAAGAGTTTTTCAAACGATGAATTAGAGAGAGATAAAGAAAAATGATTCATCAAACTGTTGCTCAAATTATGGGCTTCATCCACAATCAATAAATCCCGTTCACGCAAAACTCCTAAAGGCCACATTGACATCAAATAACTCGCATTAGTCAAAAAATAATCACCCATAAAAGCATCATAAAGTGAAGAATAATATCCGCAAAAATCGGATGAATTAACCGAAGTTTCAGTATCTATTTCGGCTAATTTTCCAATTGAAAACTTAAAAGGGCAATTGAAATCTTTCACCGTTGAACAAGGGGCTAAATCTGTTGAACAACCATCCGAAACATAATTGCCCGAAAGAGCATCTTCTAATGCCTCCTCAATCAGTTCCATATCTTCGCAACCCGCATCAATATTTAACCTGCAAGAATAGTTTGATTTACCCATGACATTATCCATCATAGGCAACTCATCCACATATTGTTTCTGCAACCCCTTTAGATGAGTTATGATGTAGGAATTATACTGTGATAACTTAGGAATAAAATATGATATTGCTGACTTTCCTGTTCCTGTCGGCAACTCAAGGATGATGTTCTTTACTCCATTACGGAGTTCGTCAGCAATCAGGGGAATCACCACCTCTTGCTCTTTTCTTGGAATCGGAAATGGACTGCCCTTGAAATAATCTAAGTTCACCGATAACGGCTTCATATCAGTATCAATAATAATTTCATTCATAATAGTCAATCTCCAAAGAAGTATTTAGATGTTTCATAGACAATGAGTAGGAAAGTTTAATAGGGCTGACACTAACCGATGGGTATGGGTAAGAGATATGGGTTGGTAAGTATCCACGCAGATACGATAGATGAATACATGATACAGAACACAGAATCAATGGGTGCAAGGCATATCATAGAAAGACTCTATGACAATTTTAAGAGGTCGCCTCCAAGCCGAAGGCAGGTGGGAATCTATTTGAAACTCAACCCCAATTATCAGTTGGTTGAGAATAGCACACATGGGCGACTTTATCTTTATTCTTCAGCAAGATAATTTTTCAAATTAACTGCTACATCAACGCCATCGGATGTGATGGTCGTAGGAATACAAAATAATTCTTGATAAACTCTTCTTATGTCGGCTTTGCTCTCAGATGATAATTTTCTCGTCATGTTAATCAATACTCCTATGAGGTATATGAATCTATTGTCCTGATAGTCTTTTCTCTAATTCTTCCAAATCTAAATTGTTCCAATTCTTGATGATGTCGAGCATTATTGTGAGTTGAGGTATCATATTTGAGGTATCAACATCCTGTTTTTTGACGATAACTTCTCCATTGACTTGATAGTTTGATTCTTGAATGAACTTCTGTTTATCTATCATTGAGGAAATAATGATTCTTGCCTTATTTGCAGACTCTTCACTATCAAGAGGGATTTTGATTTTTTCATTACTTTTTTCCATCAACAATTCTGAGTTCCCAAGTGCAGAAAATACATACTGTTCAGGGTCAGATTCTAATTGATTGAGTAATTCCTCCTCAGATTTACCTGTGTTCTCTTTAGCGAGGGAGAGTAAATCTCCCACAGTAGTAATTGACAATCTCAATGGTTGGTGCATGATATTGAACATGACGAAATATAAATCGTCTTTATCTTCTTCACCATTCATAGCCACATCACTCACTATGACTACTTCTAAATCCCTATTTATCCCAAGTTTAACCTTTCCTATTTTATTCATTCAAAACACCCACAGTTATATCCAAATCCTTTTTCCTCTATATCAAACTCTCTTTTGCATATCCGACAAACTCTAAATCTCCATCTTAGTATGAACTTTTTACTCATCATTATTGCCTTTGTGAAAGATATTGCTTCATCATTTTGAAGTAAATTATTGGATAATTCACAATCAACCTCAGACTCCGCAAACGAAATGAGATTCATACTTCATTACTATCTCTTATCCTACTTAACTGTGTCGGTTGATTAACTTCTTTGTTTCAATCTCAAGCATTGATGCCGCCATGTCGGAAACCGCAGAATACATGGATTCAATATCTTCAGGATTTTGGACTCGGACAGTAATATTTGCCTTAGCCCATGCAGATTTACCGTTTTTTCTAATTTCTCTTGATGGGCCAATATTTAATTCCAACTCGAAACCATCAAACTTCTGTGAGGTCAATTTACTGATTGATTCCTTGAGGGAGTCCAACTCGACATCAGCATCTCCTCCATAGACATCATTATCCATGTAGCCGAGATACAATACAGTATCTTTGTGTTTGATGCTGACTCTTGATGAATCCTTACCTACGAATCCAAAATTGCTTTCGGACTTGTTATGAAACTTACCTGTTTGTAAATCCAACCAACCTATTTCACCATCAGAACATTTGACATAGATATTATGCTTTTCACCTGTTTTTGAGTTCCATTCTCTTGCCTCAAATCCATCTTTACAAACTATCTCAATCATCCTTTTCACCCCTAAATCCTAAATCGAAAATCTTAGAGGGGGTTTTCATTAGCCTCATCATAAATACTGTGTATTTCTCAAACAATTCAATTTGCATCAATTCATCTTTTTGAGAATCCTTCTCAATCTCATCCAACTTTGCAGACCAATCATCCAACCAACTATCGAGCATACTTGCCTTATCTCTCATCATATTCACCTAATTTATTATTTGACCTGCGACCTTATTAAAGTAATCGGTCAGTAATCATGTGGATTGATGCTCAATGCCTTACACAATTCCTTATATCTGTTCCTAATTGTGACTTCAGTTATCCCTGCCGCCTCCGAAACTTCTCTTTGAGTTCTTGAGTTCTTAGTCATTAGGCTCGCTAAATAGACTGATGCGGCGGCGATACCCGTTGGCCCTCTCCCTGCGGTCAGTTCAATTCTCTCAGCATCAGCGAGAATCTCTAATGCTTGACGCTGAGAAATCTGAGGGAGATTAAGTATAGAGCAAAATCTTGGAATATAATCTTTAGGGTTGGATGGTTGAACTCTCAATTTAAGTTCTTGGGCTACTGCCCTGAAAGTCCTTCCAATCTCTTTCCTCCCTGTCCTTGAATAAGCACCAACCTCATCAAGAGTTCTCGGAATCTGACCCATTCTGCAAGCGGCATAAATAGATGCCGCTACTACACCCTCGATAGACCTTCCCCTCACAAGACCCTTTTCAACGGCCTTTCTGTAAATGTATGCCGCCTGTTCCCTTACTTGCTTAGGCAAATCCATTTGACTCCCCAATCTTTGTAATTCGGCAAGTGCAACAGAAAGATTCCGTTCCTTAGAATTACTTATTCTTGTTCTTTGGTGTTGCCTTCGCAATCTCCTAAACATCTTTGCGGTTGAGGATGAAATCCCTGCACCTGCAAAATCCTTATTTCTCCAATCTATTTCTGTGGTAAGTCCTTTGTCATGGAGTAGTTCTGTGGAGGGCATACCTGCTCGCTCTCCTGAGTTTCCTCCATCTGAATCGTAATTTCTCCAATCAGGGCCATCATCTATGATAATTCTTGAAGCGACCAATCCGCAGTCGCTACAACTCTCTTCACCCTGCAAGTTTTTTTCAAAAGTCGTTCCCTTGCATTCGCTACATCGTTCACTATTGTTAATTATATCAATTCCCCCAAATTATCTCCGTTGTGGTTAAGTATTTAAGTTTAACGGTCAGTTAGAACTTAAAAACGGATATGAATTATCGTAATTTTTGTCAGGTCTGCCCCATAAAACTACTTGATGCGACTCTCTCCGAGTCCATGATTCGACACCCACCTTATCCAATTCCATGAATCTTGTCTTATCTGCTCTCAAAACAAGGGTGATTTTTCTTGCATGAGGATTGTATCTGTGTGTTTCCTTAAGTTTCTGAGATAATTCTGTGCTACTCATAGCCCTCTCAGATAGTAATTCATAAACTCGCTTAGTCCAACCATTTTTCTTGCTCATAAAATTAAGTAGTATCGCTACCCTTTTAAGCATTTGCCCTAATCAGCAAGACCCATGAAGAACTCATCGTAATCAGGTTCTTCAAAATCACCTATATTTTCAACCTTTTCTTCTTTAGTGGATTTTTTTGCTTTCGGCCCTAAATCGTCGTCGTCTGCACCATCCAAGATTGCATACAAATCTTCCTTAGTTATCTCATTTGAATCTCCGAAATCATTAAGAGTTTTTTGGGGGGTGTCTTTTTTCTCCTTTTTGGCTTTTTTATCTTGCTTCCACTTAATATCATCTTGCTTAGACCAACCCATAGCACTCCGAGCCTCTTTGTGAGGTTTGATTAAATTACCTCCATAACCATAATATCCACCCATATTATACTCCACAGGTGCTTTTGGATTTCTTTCAGTCACTAATCCTTCACAATCTATCCTAATGAAAGCATCCTTTAATTTGACAATGTAATCCAACAGTTGTGTTTCTCTTGCTGAGTGTGCGCCAAAATAACCTACACTCATATTGGTGCATTCAGGAATAATATGGTCGTAATTAGCAGTATCAGTAAATGAGCCTGTTGAATCTGACCGATGATTCATACCTAATTTTTTTCCCAAATCTTTAGAAAATGCTTCGGAACAACATCTTTTTGAGCCTTGATGGGTGATGATACTGTGAACATCCTTTCTATCGAAAGCAATCGCTCTATCATATTTTTCCAACATATCGGCACAATTGTTCGCAATCCATGATGAACCGCACCCTCCAACCTCTTCAGCCCTGTGGAAAATGTATAAGCCGGGAACATCTTCTCTCAACATCTCAAGCATAATGTAAGTTCCTGAGTTATCATCTCCCCCTAAGCAAGAACCATCAGTAGTGCTAAACTTATCATCAAGGGGATTATAGTGAACTGTTTGAATCCCTGCTTTGTGGTGAACTGAGTCTGTATGACAAGACCAAAGAGTTTTTGATTCTGTTCCATCAGGATTATTGACTTTAATGAGGGCATTACCATAACCATCTAAATACATACCTTTTGCGACTAAATCATCACACATCAAGTATTTTTGAACAAAGAACTCTTCAGCCTCAGTATATGCAGGTCGCATTGAAGTGAATAACCTTCTTAATTTACTTTTTTCCAACCTCATAGATTGTTTTTCCCTGCAAAGATTCATAAGCGAACCTTTTACACCCTCAGAAAGCATCATAGTGGTAATAGACGCTACTTGATATTTAAGCCTGTCGGTTAAGTCCACTTATTTTGGAAATCTTCATCGAAATAATCTTCCGATATATTGATTACTTCAGACTCCTGTTGCGAACTTATGCCTGATGGATTAGACTCACCTATGCCTAAGTTTTTCAAAGCATTGAAAAGAACTCTAAATGACTCATGTTCCGATAACCATGATTCTGTTTCGGAAAAATTGATGGAATCAATAGAGTTAATCAAGAAATCATCATCGTTAATATCATATTTTGTAGCCCTCACACCATCAATTACTCCTTGAATAATTTCTTCCCAAGACCTCCCTAAATCGTTTTCTGCATAATCAATTTCTGTTGCGATTATTGCCTTATGATGGTCTAAAAGTGCCTCCGTAATACTTTCATAATTATCATGCAAAGATACATATTCATACCATGAATTAACTTTGTCGTGCGGTGTAATTGTGCGCCCATACAGAATCGTAAATGAATATCCATTCCTTACGGCTATCCCTACAACATCTGCATTATCCATGTAGTCAGGAAACCATGCAATTATCGGATAAAACTGTGCAGTTTTCCAATCCATATATCCCGCCATTTTCATCTCCTCTCGGAGTTTATCATAACCGCCTATTTGTTTAGCGATTTCATCCATTTTGGCTCTCGCATTCAACTTCATACTATAACCTTACATTCTTTTCCCTAATGAACTTTACGCCTGTTTCCATAAGTTTTTCCTCAAAAACACACATTTATCTTTAGAAATTATGTTATCGGGGTTGGAATATGCTTCCCAAGCGATTTTATACGATAATGACCCCACAGTAGCGAAGAGGGTCGCCTTTCGCTTGTAGCCCTCTCTAATGGCCTCCTTGAAGGATTCTAATGGAATGACAAAGCATCCGTCAGCATAAGATACTCCCAACAAAGAAACTTGGTGAAAATCATTATTATACTCCTCCTCTTTCGACTCATCCTGAGAACCATAAATATATTCCTCCCTCAAATCGAAACCACATTTTGAACATTGAGCAAAGGTTTCACCCTCATCATCAATTCCATATTCAACTGTAAATGAGTAATCCATCTCCTCAATTAGCCACTTTGATTTCCATTCATTACCTCGACTACTGAACTCATGTGTATTACTACACTTAGGACAATAGACAGTTAATGGATACCAACAATCTCCTGACCCCTTCAGTTTAGAATAAGTTAATTCAATCTCAGGACAATCATAAATCTCAACAGTCTTAGCACCTTTTCCGAATGGTATGGTTATGGCTTGACCTATGATTATATCCTCCAATGGATTCACCTCAAATTGTTCTTCTAATTACGAACTGACTAATAACTTCTTCGCTATTATCAACTGAAAAGAAGTCCTTGTATTTTTGCAGACCTCTTTCTAATTTTTCTTTACCGCTTTCCAAAAACTCTTCTGAGCATTCAAAGATACCTACATCTTTGGTTTTCTTATCAATGCAAAGGAAAGTGAACTTTTCTGCTTCAGGGAATAGTTGGAGATAAAGATAGGCTTGAAGGTCATATCCATATTTCTTAGCCGACCATTGGAATGTGCTAATATCCGCAGTAGTTTTCAAATCAATAATATGAGTGTCATGCAATAAAATATCAGCCTTACCCCTGATTGGGATTCCTTCAATCATTTGCATTTGAGGAACTTCGTAATCTCCTTCAGCAATCAACTCCATAGCCTCTTTGTTGTTATGGAGAATATCTGCAAGTTCGATAGCCATATTTACTTCTTTTCTTGTAAATACCGTTCCGAGTTCTGCAACTGCTTCTTTGTAAGCCTTAGTATTTTTAGATGCAATATCAATAATATTCAACTCATCAAACTTATGAGGCTCTAAAACTCTCCAATGAAACAACTTACCATCTCTAAGAGGTTGAGTATCATCATCACCCTCTTTGTTGAGATACCTTTGATATTCCTTTGGCGATTTCAGAATTGTCTTGAGGATACTACTACTCAATGCTTGCTTACCTAAATATCCGTAATAGAAATCGTCGTCATACATTTTAACGATTAGTTCCTCCCAATCATGTTCAATACCATCAAAAGTGGTAATCGTTGTTGAGTCTGCGTTTGGTGATGAAAATATCTTCGTCATGGTATTCCTTAGATTTACCACCCTTATGAAGTTTTCTCCCATTTTCCTAATGGGCATGATTCCCCTGCTATGCGAGCCTTCACTTTGAGAACACAACCACATACCCCACATTGAGAGGGGGCGAGGAACTTGAGTTCTTTATGAGGACAAGTATTGCATATCTGCAATCTCTTTTTTGTCCTTTCGTTAGCCATATTTATCATTTTTCTGTTCACCCTTATAATCTTTTGCTAAAGCAATCCTTTATGTATCGGAACAATAGAATCAAGGTCATGGGTGCTGAAAAGGTCATTCCGCTTATTGGAATCTTAGGTGTTGCGGGTTTAGCATCACACTATTATACTGAGATGGAAAAGGAAAAAAATGTATCACCACTAAGGAATACCTCATTCGCCCAACCAACGGCTCAACAACTTGAGGAGATTGAGGCAATTAAGGCTCAAGCAATCGAGGAATATAAGGATGAAAATGAAGATATTGTTGATACATGGTCTGAATGGTTGCCTAATTTGTATGGCGGAGAATATTTTGAAAACTTCATGGATGATGAGTTTGAAGAAGATAATCCATTCAAATCAAGCGGGCGAGTAATCAAGGGAGAAAAGACATGGAAAGATACGAGCGAGTTGAAATTGATAGATGATGATGGAATTGGATATTGGGCTGATGATTCGGGAGGACTGAAACTTAAAGTTAAACAAGGATTTCAAGTCCTTCTAAAAATCAGCACAGACAATGCAGGGTATTTCCAAGATGATGTTTCTGAAGATGGCTCATCAACTACGACACTTTACTCATACAGTAAGGCACTCGGAAGAACTGCAAAAAAAGGGAGTGCTTGGAGTTCAAGTAAATCTAAAGTGACAGTTCCGCTTAATGGAGATGATGGAGATTATCTTTCCGTTGATATTGATAGTGAACACTCAGGGATTAGAGCATTTAGAGTTTGTTCATTAGGTCGGTGTTTTAGTGATGATAGCACAAATCCCGATGATGGAGTTTATGTTAAACTTGAACAAGTAAATAGACGAAATCCGAATTATGACCCCACAAAGTTTAGTGCCGAATCTTATATCTTTGATGCGGCCAACCCTGCTAATGTGGGGAGGCTTGCGAAGGCATGGAAAGGAATAACTAATTTTGTTTCCGTAGTTAATCCATTAAAGAGGTTTGGTAAAGGTGCAACTGCGGCAATCGAAGGCACTTCAGTAGTGAAGGGTCAAGTAGCGATAGGGCGCAGGGGAAAGGACTTAGGAAAAGTCGAATCAGCAGTAGCAATCACAGATACAATCGCCAAAAAACCATCTATATTACTTGGTAAGGGAGTTAATAAGGTTGAGGATGGCCGTAGCACACTCCAAAGCGGATATGTGGTTAAACGAGGAGGTCAATTCCTTGAAGGAAGTTCGGATACAGGAAAATACACAAAAGGAGTATTCAAACTCAGGAATGGAGATGAACTAATTAGGGTTGCAGATGTTGGGTCAAGTGGAGGTTCAGGATTTGGAAATGTGATTAACCTCCGAAATGCAGGTCGGTCAGTATTAGTGGCGGGAACAGGGGCTACTATCGGTGCAATATTTACAATCGCTGACATGATACCGGGATTACTTGGAGATGGAATTAAGGACTTGGCTTGTAGTTTGACAGGCTCATGTTGTGAAGAAAAGTGCGAAGATAGCGATAATCCTGATTGTGTTGAGGAATGTCAAGAAGCGGCAGACGATAAGGCAGTTAAGTTCGGAGGCTTAGTTGTTGTAGGAATCATTGGACTCGCATTAGTATTTAGAGGCGGGAAAAGTGAAAAGTCTGCTGAAGAATATGTTGTTATGAGGAGAGGGTGAAATAATTGTCATGCACCCCACTAATGGAAAGTGCGATTCAAGTTTTGAATCCTGATGGAACATTAAACCAACCCATAAATCAAGATGGAAAATTGATGTGGAAATGGATTTTACCTAATTCCACTATCAAATATCGAGTCTTGACTAAGCCTAATGGATTTGATGCAGGTAAGGATGAAGTTAATTTTCAGATTTGGTGCAACAATAAAGAATACCTACTACAAGAAACAGATAGAACCTTTGCGAGAGCAAACGATGAGAAACAACAGATATACCTTCAAGAAATAATAGATGTCAGTTCAGGCAACGCAGATTCAACACCAACTCTCGCACAAGATACGGTGGAAAATATTGACATGGATAGACTTGCAGTTCTTGTCACAAGCAAAAACTTTAATACAGATAAGGATGGTATTTACGAAGGAACATACAAAATACCTGCAAACTCAACAGTAGGGCAATATGCTTTCATCATAAGTTATGGATATGATGCCGACTCAAGACAAGGACATACCTCAAGGCAAAAGAAAGTCCAAAAACAAATCATACTTGCCGCATTGATAGCAATAGCAATCATTTGCGTAGTGGTTTTTCTCATTCAAATTGTTGTCGGTGTGGTATTATCAGTCAGTAGTGGGTCGCTCGCTGGATTTGGAACTGCATTTGCGGGAGGCTCTATTGCTTCGGCTTTAGGTGCAACAGGAGGAACTTTTGTCGTCGCAGAATTAGGTCTATTAACTGCTGATTACATATTTTATGAATGGCTTGAAAGTGAATATGATGCTTCAGGGCAATTCCTACTATTGGTAAATGGAATAACCGATTACCCCAACACAGGAAAAAATGATGCGGGATGTGAGTTCAAATCCCCTGATGGTGAATTAGGGCCAATAGTTCATACCTATGGTGGAGTAGTAGCACCATTTATTGAGTTTGATGATGATGGCGCACCTGATAATCCTTCATTCTTGAGCGATAACATGAAATCAGCATTAGTCATCTTAGCCACAGTAGCAACTGCATCTCTTTTGATTGGAGGTGGAGGGAGTGAGTGATAATAGAGTAAGAACAACAGATTCTTATGATAGAGTGGTAAGGAAACATAAATCATCTGAAACAATAAAAATTACAAACGGTGTTTGCGGTTCAAAACATACTCTCTATTCAGGGTTTGTATTCTCACCCAAACTTGATGCTCGAAGGCAATATTGGGTTGGCCTAAAAGCATCCGACCAAGTTAAAAGTTTAACTTCTTCTGAGGCTCGTTATGTTCAAACTGATGCACACAAACACAAAACAAGAGTTGAGGTAAAATTAAGTAATCTTGATAGAAGTAATCAAGAAACACTACAAACCTATGATTTGAGTGGAGGCGAAGGAATAAAATATGTTTTCTTTGATATTAACCAAGTAGGACATTATACTGTCATAGTTGAAAACTTGGCGACAGGAAATTGCGACGGAGGAAAATGTGAATCAGGAACTTACACCGCAGGGTGGTCTGATACCGAGTTTAGTAAATGTTGGTATAAAAAAGTTATAATGAGTTTCGACATAACTCAAGAAGAACTCGATAAATTAAAAGGTGGAGAGGACATTGATGATATTGATATTAACAATCAATTAGACGACCTTAATGGTGGTGCAAATGGGGGCGAACCTGCGGATAATACTGCTGAAATGATTTTGTTTGGAGGATTAGGTTTGAGTGCTATCCTTTTATTTATCAATTTTCTCAAATCTTAAACAAAGGCATCCCTCGCCCGATACATCTTGATTCGGGTGAAATATAGGTTAAACCTGAATCGCCAACTAAAGAACTTTGAGAAGGAATATCCCAAGCATGAAGTTGTCGTGCAATATCTTCAATAGAAGCATCCTCTTTCAACATACCAAGTCCTTCAATATTTCTATCATCAAGAGGCCACACTATCTGACCCGTCTTAGGGTGAATTGAATAAGGACACCTGACGATGCCTTGCCTAAAATTAGACGACCTATCCTCAATTGGGAACTTAACTTTTGTTGCATCCTTAGCAATCGTTTCAACAACTGAACCATAATGTTTCCCCATAGCCCTTAGTGGGTCTTTGTTATCAGCATAATCATTAAGAGTGCAATTAGCAATTTCGCTCGCCTCATCAGGATTGACATGAACATGGAATCCCTTTGAGCCTGAGAATACCATCATAGGAGAGCAACCCAATTCATCAGCCAAGTGATTAGCAGTTTTCATAGCAACATCAAAGGCCAACATTGGTTTGTTTCTATCGTCAAAATCAAAGAGCATGGATTTTCCAACCCAAATATCATTCCAATCAACTCCTCTCTCAGCACACTTCTTAGGTAAGAGATAATCCTCCCATGCTTTCTTATGCTCAGACCTTAAGTTTCCTTTAGCCCT
>TARA_R110002020_G_scaffold475604_3_pt1 | contig 39825 bp, 32 predicted proteins | sample TARA_R110002020 | Tara Oceans TARA_R110002020 (sample SAMEA4396489) | marine metagenome | biome: Westerlies Biome; feature: [MES] marine water layer (ENVO:01000295) within the mesopelagic zone...; material: water (ENVO:00002006), including particulate matter (ENVO:01000060) such... | reverse complement strand
CGTATCTCTCTTTCGATCCTATCAAAACGCCGCCATGTGAAAACACGGCGGCGTTTTGCTGTCTGACGCAAACACTTGTTCTGCCGCATGTAACAACCTGAATAGTGACGCGCAAAATGATAACAGACTCGATTTAGGAGTGGCGCTGAGAACTGTGGCAGGTAGGGCGTGCTGACGCCTGCATCCCAGTAAAACTGATTATAGCATCCCATTTGATAACGCATTCTAACTTATGATGGTTTTTGTGTGAAAAATGGAAAGAGCGTATTTTGGCCCAACTGGATATGGCCGCGTGAGATGAAATTACGGGTCTCCGATAAAACTGGGGCTATTCAGAAAGCATACACCGAAATCCAACCTACCGTCTCTTTTCATGAACAAGGGACGGGCAGGGGGTAAATGCTCTATCGCTAGTCTTTAGTGGACGGGCACTTTAGCCCTTCGATAAACGTATATTTGTATTGCTCAGCAATTTTTGCTGCGGGTGTTATGGTCTTTCCGCGGTTCCAGAAAGGAACCCAGTTGAGCGCACCAAATATAGCTACCGAAGTTAAGCGCGCATCACATCCGGCATCAATCTCGCCGCTGGCGATCCCTTCGATGATGGCATTGCGTACCAGCCAGTCAAGGCTGCCCTTCTTCATTCGCAGCTCCACTCTGACCTCTTCTGTCAGCATGTGTTCGCGGGTTAATACAAGACAGGCTCCAAAATCGGTAGAAATCCACTCGGCGTACTCATCAATCACACCCCGTATTCTATCGATGGCACCTTGGGATTTATTTTCGGATACCCAAACAAGTTTTTCGAGAAAACTCATGCTCTGGCGCATGACTTCCATCAAAATATCATCCTTGCTTTGGACGTAATAATAAATTGTACGCTTCGTGATGCCAAGTTTGCTTGCGATATCATCAAGAGATGTGCCTTCGAAGCCTTTTTCGACAAACAGTGCCGCACCCGCCTCGATGACCGCCTGCCGCTTCTTTTTGCGCTGTTCTTCGCGGCTTTCTACCACATCAGTCCATTGCTCTACACTCATTCTGATATCCCGCTCACGATTTTTCAATTTTTCTTGGCAGCAAAAAGGCCGGATGTAAAGAATTACACCCTTCGGTTACATTAATTGTTGACAGTGTATCTCGCCGTGGTTCAATGTAACCGGGAAGTGTAATTTGCGCAGACGGAGGGTCTGATATGGGCCAGAATGTATATGTCGCCGGTGTCGGTATGACAAAATTCACCAAGCCAGGGGAACATGATCCCTATCCTATATCAGGCTCGGCGGCGGTTCGTGATGCGCTTGCTGATGCCGGTATCGAGTATGATGCAGTGCAGCAGGCCTATGCGGGCTATGTTTACGGAGATAGCACCTGCGGGCAGAAGGTGCTCTACGAAGTTGGCATGACCGGCATCCCGGTTGTGAACGTGAACAACAATTGCTCTACAGGGTCATCCGCACTTTTTCTGGCGCGTCAGGCTGTAGCATCGGGTGCGGTTGATTGCGCGCTGGCACTGGGATTCGAGACGATGCAGCGCGGTGCGTTGGGCAATGTCTGGACAGACCGACCCAGCCCATTTGACGACTTCGACGCGAAAACTGCTGAACTGGTAGGGCAGGAAGAGCTACCGCTTGCCCTGCGCTATTTTGGCGGTGCCGGTAAGGCGCATATGGATAAATACGGCACCGAAATGCGTGATTTTGCGCGTGTTCGGGCCAAGGCCAGCCGTCATGCAGTGAACAACCCCTTGGCGCTGTTCCGTGCCGAGCTGACCGAGGCGAATGTCATGGACGCGCCTCTGATCTGGCCCGGAGTCATGACCCGCTTGATGGCGTGCCCGCCTACCTGTGGTGCGGCTGCTGCGGTGATCGTGTCCGAGAGCTTTGCTAAAAAGCACGGGCTTCGGACAGACGTTTGTATCGCAGGGCAAGTCATGACGACGGACACGCCCAGCACGTTTGAATCAAACGATATGATGCGTGTGGTCGGCTATGACATGACTGCCGCCGCCGCCAGTCAACTCTATGAGCAGACAGGTCTGGGAGCCGAAGACATGGATGTGGTCGAGTTGCATGACTGTTTCGCGCACAACGAACTGATCACATACGAAGGGCTCGGTCTGTGCCCCGAGGGTGGCGCACAAAAGTTTATCGCCGATGGCGACAACACATATGGCGGCAAGGTCGTTACCAACCCGTCCGGCGGGCTGTTGTCCAAAGGCCATCCGCTGGGCGCAACTGGTCTGGCCCAGTGCTATGAGCTGACCCACCAGCTGCGCGGAACCGCACAAGCCCGACAGGTCGAGGGTGCGCGCACCGCACTTCAACACAATCTGGGACTGGGTGGCGCGTGCGTCATGACCGTTTACCAGGCAACGTGAGGATAAGGCGTGATTGACAAAACACACATTGGCTACGCTCCCGACCCGGTTACAATGGATATCGAAAAAGGCCGCTTGAAGTTCTTTGCCCGCTCCACGGGCCAGGAAGACCCGATTTATCTGGATGAAGATGCTGCAAAAGCTGTCGGTTTCCGTGCGCTTCCCGCGCCGCCGACTTTCTTGTTTTCCATTGATCTGGAGCAGGAAGCGCCAATGGCGTTTCTGGATCTCCTGGGTGTCGACGTCGGGCGCATTTTGCATGGCGAGCAGGAATTCACCTATTTTCAGCCGATTTGCGCAGGTGACACGATCACGCTGAAATCGCGGATCGAGGACATATACGACAAGAAAAACGGCGCGATGGAATTTGTGGTTCAGAAATTTTCGGCCACCAACCAACTCGGCGAACACGTCGCCGACATGACCCGCACAATTGTGGTGAGGAACTGAACATGGTCACTGATCTGCATGCTGTCAAAATCGGGGACGCGATCCCCAGCTACACAACCCGCCCCATCACACGCACCACACTTGCTCTGTTTGCGGGTGCCTCAGGTGATCACAACAAGATCCATATCGACACGGACTTCGCCAAGACGGCGGGGCTGGATGACGTGATTGCACAAGGAATGCTTCCGATGGCGTATCTGGCGCGTGTGCTGACCGATTGGGTGCCGCAGACCGCTATCCGTAACTTTTCGTGCAGGTTCCGGGCGATCACCCATGTAGGGGATGCGATCACGTGCTCGGGCGACGTGACCGAGAAATGGGAAGAAGAGGGCAAGACGCTGGTCAAGCTGGCGCTGCTGGCGGCGGATGCCACAGGTGATGTGAAACTGGCAGGCGAGGCTGTTGTCGCACTGCCGCAGACAAAGTGAGAACAGATATGTCGAAACTCAAAGGGCAAACCGCATTTGTCACAGGCTCGGGGCGGGGTATTGGCCGCGCGGTTGCGCTGAAGCTGGCGTCGGAGGGAGCGAATGTCGTTGTAAATGATCTTGACATCGAGCCGGCGACCGAAGTGGTCGATGCGATCAAGGCGGCTGGCGGCAATGCGGTCGCACATGTGGGCAGCGTGACCGAGGAGGGCTTTGCAGAGGCGTTCATCAAGACCGGTGTAGATGCGTTCGGTGGTGTCGACATTATCATCAACAACGCGGGCTACACTTGGGACGCGATGATCGGAAAGATGACGGACGAACAGTTTGACACGATCATGGATGTCCATGTGAAGGCACCGTTCCGCATTCTGCGCGCGGCATCGCGGGTCTTTATCCCCGATGCGCGTCAGGAGGCCGAAGAGGGCCGCGAGGTATTCCGCAAAGTGGTGAACATCTCTTCCGTGGCAGGCATAGGTGGCAATGCGGGGCAGGCAAATTATTCGACTGCCAAGTCGGCCATCCTTGGCATGACCAAGACGCTGTCCAAGGAGTGGGGCCGTTACAAGGTAAACGTGAATTGCGTGGCATTCGGGTTCATCAAGACGCGCCTGACCGAAGGAACGGACGTGAAGAAGACGATCACTGTGCAAGGCAATGACATCGCTGTCGGTATCCCTACGAAAGTGATTGCCGGTTTCGAAGCTGCCATTCCGCTCGGCCGCGCAGGTACACCCGAAGAGGCCGCCGATGGTGTCTATCTGCTGTGTACGCCTGAATCCAATTACATCTCGGGTCAAATTCTGACTGTGGGTGGAGGCATGACGCTCGGCTGACGCAAATCTCGGGGAGGAGAGCTGCATGGAATTTTCAGACGCACTACAACTTCTGCTGATCGGTATATCGCAAGGCTGCGGCTATGCGCTGATAGCAATCGGTTTCGTGTTCATCTACCGCGCAACCGAAATCGTCAATTTTGCCCATGGTGAATTGATGATGCTGGGTGCGTTTATGGTGCTCACTTTCTCTGAGATCTGGGGGCTTGGCTTCTGGTTGGGCTCTGCTTTGGGGATCTTGTCGCTGGGGCTGTTCGGATATTTGCTGGATGCTGTCGTGATGCGGCGTCTGGTTGGACAGGCACAGGCGACAATTTTTATTCTCACTGTTGCCATCGCACTGATGTTGCGTGCGTTGGCCGGGATGATCTGGGGCTGGAGCCCGCGCTCGCTCACGGTGCCCTTCAGCCAGGATATAAATATCGGCGGCCTTGTCGTGGGCCTCGACCGGATCACGATCATTGTCGGAACGGCGGTGATCTGTGCGCTGCTCTATACGTTCTTCTCGAAAACCCGCGTGGGTCTTGCCATTCAGGCGGCATCGCAGAACCAGCTTGCAGCGTATTATTCGCGTATTCCTGTCAAACGTCTGATTGCTGTGGTCTGGGCCATCGGTGCGATGGTGGCTGCGGTGGCAGGCATCATGCTGGCCCCTGTGACCCAAGTCGACACGACCATGAGCTTTTTCGGCATTAAGGCGCTGGCGGGGGCGGTGGTGGGCGGCTTTGGCTCTATTCCGGGTGCCTTGCTGGGCTGTCTCATCATCGGCGTGGCCGAGCCGTTTCTAGATTTTTACTTTCCAGCGTTCAAGGGCACTTACGCCTATATCATCATGCTCGCAGTTCTGTTCGTGCGGCCTGAAGGTCTGATTTCCCAAACCTTCCAGAAAAAGGTCTAAGCGCATGCAGGTACTTTTCAAAACAGACTACGATCAGGACATCAATTATATCGTCAACCGGGGTGAGCGGTTTCGCATATTGGCTGCAGTCGTATTGGCCCTTGTCGCGCCTTTCATGGTGGGGGCTTACTTCCTGTCGGAAATTTCGATCTTTCTGGTATACATCCTCGCTGGTCTTGGCCTGATGGTGTTGATCGGCTTTACCGGCGTCGTCAGCTTCGGCCACGCTGCATTTATGGGGATCGGAGCCTACACAAACTCCGTGCTGCTGGGGTACGGCGTGCCGTTTTTCGTGACCTTGCCGCTGGCGGCACTCCTTGCGGGCCTCATCGGCGCAGCATTGGGCCGCGCGGCAAGCAAGATGCACGGCTTTTACATGGCGATTGCCACATTGGCTTTTGCCATCGTGATCGAGACGGCAATTGGCGCGTGGGAACCAGTGACGGGCGGTCACATGGGCCTGTCGGTGCCGCCCATGTCTGCTTTCGGGTGGGAAGTGTCTGCCGGACGGGTGCAATATTACATCATTCTCGCGGTTGTCCTGTTCTGTATCTGGGGTGTTGCTAACCTCATGCGCTCGGCAACGGGGCGGGCATTTGTGGCGGTGCGCGATTCTGAGACCTCCGCAAGATCACTCGGCCTTGATATCGCGCGGACGCGTATTCTGGCTTTCTTTATCAGCGCCTCAATTACCGGGCTCGCGGGTGGGTTGCTGGCGCATCTGACATTCTATCTCTCGCCAGAATCTTTTGGGGTGAACGAATCTCTCAAACTGCTGCTGATGGTTGTTGTGGGTGGACTGGGCACGATCACAGGGGCGATTTTTGGCGCTGTCTTCGTTTCGGTCCTGCCGAACATCATAACCTTGCTACAAGGCATTCTACCGCAGGCGATTGCACAGCAGGCAGGCCTGGATCTGTTCCTGTTCGGCGCAATCATCGCCGCCTTCATCATCTTCGAGCCGGAGGGGCTATATGGCCGCTGGCGCAAGCTGCGCCTGTTTCTGGAAACGTTCCCCTATTACAAACGCGCGACTTTCACGCGCCAGAAACGATACCTCAAGACGGAGCGTTTCAGATGAGCGAGTTGGAAATCAATAATCTGGTGCTGGCTTTCGGTGGCGTCAAAGCGATCAACAATGTGAGCTTTTCCGTCGAGCGCGGCGAGGTCTACGCCATCATCGGCCCCAATGGGGCGGGCAAAAGCACAATATTCAACGCGATCAGCCGGATCTACACACCCAAATCTGGGTCGATCAAGTTCCAGGGACGCGAGCTGTTGGACATGCAAGCGCATGAGGTCGTGAACACCGGCATCGCGCGCACCTTCCAGAACATCGAGCTGTTCGAGAATGCGACTGTGCTGAACAATCTGCTGGTGGGCCGCGCGTCCAAGGTGCGCACGGGAGCGATAGCTGAGTTTTTCTTTACGCCGCAGGTGCGCCGCGAAGAACATGAGCACCGCAAGAAGGTAGAGGAAATTCTCGACCTTCTGGACATGCAGCATCACAGATACGAACGGGTTGCCGATCTGTCTTACGGCGCACGCAAAAACGTGGAGCTTGCCCGGGCCCTTTGCGCCGAGCCGGAGTTGTTGCTGCTGGATGAACCCGCCTCGGGTCTCAACCCCGAGGAAACGACTGATATGTCGTTCTGGCTCAAAGACATCAAGGAAGAGCTGGGCGTAACAATTGTAATGGTCGAGCATGACATGAACCTTGTGGGCCGCATCGCCGATCGCGTGCTTGCGCTGGCGGGCGGTGAGGTGCTGGCCGTGGGCAGCGTGACCGAGGTGCAGTCCAACCCGACTGTGCAGGCCGCCTATCTGGGAGTTGCCCAATGACCACTCCACTTCTGGAACTGCGCAACATCGAAACATTCTATGGCCCGATCATGGCTATTGCCGGCGTCAGCCTGAAGGTGGAGACGGGCAGCATTGTCACCATTCTGGGTGCCAACGGTGCTGGCAAGACGACATTGCTCAAAACCATTTCTGGTGCGATCGACTGCCGCAAAGGCCAAGTCTTACTAAGCGGAGAGCAGGTGCAGAACCGCGCCCCTGACGAGGTGGCGGCTAAGGGTATCGGCCATGTGCCAGAAGGCCGAGAGGTATTTCCCTTCATGACTGTTGAGGAAAACCTCACCTTGGGAGCCTGGGGCCGTAAAGACCGTGATGCCATCGCGCGTGATTTCGAAACGGTCTATGGCTATTTCCCTGATCTGAAAACCAAGCGGCGCGATATGGCGGGATTTTTGTCCGGTGGACAGCAGCAGATGCTGGCCATCGGGCGGGCCTTTATGGGCCAGCCGCGCCTTATGATTCTGGACGAGCCATCGCTGGGATTGTCACCGCTGCTGACGCAAACCATCTTTGAGATCATCCGCCGCATCAACGCCGAGCAAGGCGTCACGATCATGTTGGTCGAGCAAAACGCGCAGGCCGCTCTGAATGTGGCGCAGCACGGATTCATCATGGAAGTTGGCCGCGTTGTGATGGATGCGCCCACGCGGGACCTACTGGCATCTGACGACATCAAGGAATTCTACCTCGGGCAGTCGGATGTAGGTGTGCGCGGCGAAAAGCGTTGGAAAAAACGCAAAACGTGGAGGTAGTGATGGACGCTGTAATCAGACCGGATTTCGTATCTATAGACGGCCATGACACTTTGGCGAAGCTGTTCCGTGACCGTGTCGAAAAATGGGCGGACCGCATTGCCATGCGCGAAAAGGACTATGGCATCTGGCGCGCCTATACATGGGCCGAATACGCCGAGTTTGCGCGCCATTGTGCGGGCGGCTTTCTGTCGCTGGGGCTGACGCGGGGCGATGTGGTCTCAATCCTGTCGGAGAACAACAAGGAATGGGCCTTTGCTGATATGGGTGCCCATGCGGTTGGCCTGACGGTGAACGGCGTCTACCCCACCTATCAGGCGGGCCAGCTTGAGCATCTGTTGAACGATTCAAAAACCCGGGTCTTGATCGTTGAAAACGAGGAGCAGCTGGACAAGTTTCTGGAGGTGCGTGCCAACACACCCTCGGTTCTGCGGGTTTATGTCGTTGACTGGAAAGGTCTGCGCGGCTTTTCCGACCCTTTGGTGGCGCCGATTGAGGACCTTTATGACGCGGGGAAGGCCTTCTGTTCAGCCAATCCTGATGCGGTGGACGCGGCCATTGATGGCGGGGTCAATACGGACACTGCGGTGCTTATTTACACATCAGGCACCACCGGCGCGCCCAAAGGCGCGTTGATCTCGAACCGCTATCTGTTGTTCCAGATGTCTGCTGCGCCCGAAACTTTTCCGATCACCGGCGAGGATGATATCCTGACCTACCTGCCGCTGTGCCACGCGGCAGAGCGGGTGATCTCGCTGTGCATGAATTTGGGTCATGGCACGCGGATCAATTTCGCCGAAAGTGCTGAGACGGTATTCCAGAACATCCAGGAGCTTTCGCCCACAGTTCTGTTTGCCGTTCCGCGCATCTGGGAGAAGTTTTATTCGCGGATCAACACCCTGATGTCCGAGGCAACGTGGATCGGCAAAAAGGGTTACTCTGTGGCATTGAACGTGGGACGCAGGCGGGCCGAATATCTGCTGGACAACCGCCCTGTCCCTAAGGGGCTGGCGCTGCAGTTTATGCTGGCGGACTGGCTGGTGTTTCGCAATCTCAAGCAATTGTTGGGTTTGGACCGATCAAAGTTCCTGCTGTCCGGTGCTGCGCCGATTTCTTCTGACTTGCTGCGGTGGTATTTCGCTTTGGGTTTGCCCGTGGCAGAAATCTACGGCCAGACCGAAACCGGACTTGCCACCATCACCAATGCGCGCGAGCCCAATCCCGGAACCATCGGCTTTGCCGTACCAGGCGTCGAGATGAAGCTGGGCGCACAGGACGAAATTCTGGTGCGCGGGCCATCGATGTTTTCCGGCTATCTCAACAATCCGGAAGCGACTGCATCGGCGCTGGTCGACGGTTGGATTCATACGGGCGATGTGGGCAGCGTGAGTGACACTGGCGCGTGGAAGATCACAGACCGGCTGAAGGACATCATCATCACCGCAGGGGGCAAAAACGTCACCCCCAGCCAGATCGAGAACGAATTGAAGTTCTCGCCTTTTATCGCGGATGCCGTGGTGATCGGGGACAAGCGGAAATACCTGACTTGCCTGATCATGATCGATCAGGAAAACGTCGAAAACTATGCCCAAACCCGTGCGATACCATTCACGGACTATAAATCACTTTGCGCACGCGAAGAGGTGGTCAGCCTGATCGAGGCTGAAATCACCAAGGCGAACACCAAGTTCGCCAGCGTGGAGCAAATAAAGAAATTCCGCCTTATCAATATTCTGCTGAGTGCGGAGGATGACGAGATGACGCCTACAATGAAACTCAAACGCAAGTTTGTGGAAACAAAATACCAAGGGCTGATCTCGGAAATGTACTGAACGCCGCAGCACGCGGCACAAGGGAGGAACGAAATGACCAACAGGATTTTGACCTATACCGCAGCCACATTGATGGCGCTTGGGGGCGTTGCACAGGCGCAGCAAGGCGTGAGCGATGACAGCATCACAATAGGCATGCATGTGGACCTGTCCGGCCCGCTGGCGATATGGGGGGCGCCGTCAACAAACGGTGTGCGCATGCGCTTTGATGAAGCAAACGCCAATGGCGGTGTGCATGGCCGCATGATCAACGTGGTTGTAGAGGATACCAAATACGAAGTGCCGCTGGCCGCGCGTGCGACCAACAAACTGGTCAACAGCGACAAGATTTTCGCGATGCTCAATGGAACCGGCACCTCGCAAACACTTGCTTCCATGAAGATTCTTGATCCAAAAGGTATTCCGAACCTGTTTCCTTTGACTGGTGCGGCTTCCATGACCGAGCCATTCAACAAACTGCATTTCAGCCAGTTTGTGAGTTACAAAAACCAGTCCGCAGCGGGTGTGCGTCATTTTGCGAATGAGGGCGCGACAAAGCTTTGCCTGCAATCTGTCGCCAATGACTTCGGTGCCGAAATGGATGAGGGCGCGCGCGCAGCGGCTAAAGATCTTGGTATGGAAATCGTCTATGAGGGTGCCCACAAAGTCACCGAGGCCGATTTTGCCGGTGTTGCGACAGCCATCAAGAATACCGACTGCGAAGTTCTGATGATGGGTACGACGATACGCGATACCATTGCCCTTTATGCTGCTCTGCGCCAGTTGGGTTGGGACAAGCCTGTATTCGGCTCTATGGTGCCTTACACACCAATCGTAGCGCAAGCCGGCGGGGGTAAATTGACAGAGGGGCTTTATCTGTCCTCTTCCATTCTCGCGGCGGATTTTGCCAGTGACGATCCTGTGGTGCAGTCGTTTGTTGCCAATTATACAGAAAAGTTCGGCGAAGAGCCGACCCTTCAAGCGCAGATGGGCTACGTCGCGGCGGATCTGGCTGTCACTGGATTGGAGAATGCAGGCCGTGATTTGACAGTGGACAGCCTTATTGCGGGCATCCAGCAGATCACCGAGTACAAGGATATCTTTGGCGGCCCTTCACTGTCATTCGGTCCTGATAAACATGAAGGGGGTGACGGCCTTGTTTTACTGCAAAATCAGGGCGGCGAATGGGTTAAGGTCAAAGACGACCTTTCCTACTGAGATAACACTCGCTGATATACTATTGGCCAGCCCGGCTAAGTGTGCCGGGCTACCTTTAGAAAAGGAATTCTTTCATGCTGAACAGCATTCGCATCATTGAGATAGAGGGGCTCGGGCCTGCGCCGTTTTCTGCAATGCATCTGGCCGATTTGGGCGCTGATGTGATTGTGGTACACCGAAAAGGCGGAAACGCGACACCGGGAATGCCCGCTGCTCCTGTTGTTGACCGTGGTAAACGCTCCATCGCACTTGATCTCAAGGATTCGCAGGATGTGGCCACACTCAAGGAATTGTTGGTCACAGCCGACGGTCTGATCGAAGGGTTCCGACCTGGTGTGATGGAAAAATTGGGGCTTGGCCCTGATGTGTGTCACGCGATTAATCCTGCTCTTGTCTATGGGCGGATGACGGGCTGGGGCCAGAGCGGCCCGATGTCCGCAATGGCGGGGCATGACATGAACTACATCGGCCTTTCAGGGGCTCTGTGGTATGCCTCTTTGCCTGGCCAACCGCCTGTTGCTCCACCTACCCTGGTGGGAGATATCGGTGGCGGTGCTTTGTATCTGACGGTGGGTATGCTGGCGGGTATTCTGAATGCGCGGCAGACCGGCAAAGGCACAGTGGTGGACGCCGCAATTGTTGACGGATCAGCCCACATGATGAACCTGCTCATGGCGCTGCGGCAAAGCGGTCCGCAAAACTCGGATCGCGGAGCAAGCTTGCTGGATGGCCCGCACTGGAGCCGTACCTATGTCTGTGCGGATGGTGGGTTCTTTAGCGTACAATGTCTGGAGCCGAAGTTCTACGCGATCTTCCTCGGACTGATGGGACTCGAGGATGACCCCGACTTCGCACAGCAGTTTGAGCGCAAAAGCTGGGCGCAGGCCACGCAGCGTCTGGCAGCCTTGTTCGCCGCACGCCCGCGTGAGCACTGGACACAGGTGTTTGCGGGGAGTGATGCATGTGCGGCGCCCGTGCTCAGCCCTGATGAAGCGCTCAAGCATCCGCTGAGCACCGCACGCGGCATCTGGAGCGATGAGGGTGCATTGCAAGCAGCACCCGCGCCGCGCTTTGACAATCAACAGGTCAAGCCGGGGCAGCCGCCTGCGCGCGGCCAGCACACCGATGAAATTCTGGCCGCGCTCCGTGTGCCGCCCAAACCGTAAAGAGAGACCAACATGACCTATCAGTCCACATGGATGAACGATGAATTACGCATGCTCGGTGATGAGATCGGAAAGTTTTATCGTACGGAGATGTTTCCGCACGAGGCGCGCTGGCAGGAGCAGGGCCATGTTGACCGCGCATTCTGGAACAAGGCGGGCGAGGCAGGTATCCTTTGCGCTTCTATCCCGGAAGAGTATGGGGGCGCGGGCGGTGATTTTCGGCATGAAGCCGTCATTTTAACCGAGCAACATCGCGGCTCGGGTGCGTCGGGTTTCGGCAACTCTGTCCATAGCCAGATTTGCGCCCATTACTTTTTGGACTACGGCACTGAAGAGCAGAAGAAACGCTGGTTGCCGCGCATGGCCTCGGGCGAGGCTGTCTGTGCCATTGCCATGACAGAACCGGGGACAGGGTCAGACCTGCAATCCATCAAAACGACCGCTCTGCTGGACGGCAATGAGTATGTCATCAACGGGTCAAAAACGTTTATTTCCAACGGTCAGCTTGCTGATCTGGTGATTGTGGTCTGTAAAACCGATCCGTCACAGGGCGGCAAAGGCATCTCGCTGATCGTGGTCGAGACGGAAAATCAGGAAGGTTTTGCGCGGGGCCGCAACCTCGACAAGATCGGGCTGAAAAGCCAGGACACCTCCGAGTTGTTTTTCGACAACGTCCGCGTCGGGCCCGAAAATCTGCTGGGCGGGGTTGAGGGGCAGGGCTTCAAACAGCTGATGACCGCACTTCCCCGCGAGCGGTTGATCCTCGCGGTGGGCGGGGCAGCCGTGATGGAGACGGCGCTGCAAGTCACCATCGACTACACGGCCAATCGTCAGGTGTTTGGTAAATCCCTGCTGGAGATGCAGAATACTCGTTTCAAGCTGGCCGAGGCCAAGACCATCGCCCATGTCGCGCGGGTATTTGTGGACAACTGCATCGAGCGGTTCATGCAAGGTACGCTGGACGCGTCTACTGCCTCAATGGCGAAATGGTGGGTGTCACAGATGCAGTGCGATGTGATCGATGAATGTCTGCAACTACACGGCGGCTATGGCTACATGAGCGAATATCCCATCGCACAGATGTATGCGGATGCCCGTGTGCAAAAAATCTATGGCGGCAGCAACGAGATCATGAAGGAACTGATTGCGCGGTCACTGGTCGCCAGTTGAACCGGGAAAAGAGAAGCGACATGATCGAGACAAACGTGCAAGCAGGATTGGTGCAGACTGAAACGGATGGTGCCATCTGTTATGTTACACTCTGCGCACCTGACAGCTTGAACGCCGTCGATGCAAATATGGCCGTGGCCCTGCGCGATGTCTGCGGCAGTGTTCTGAGTGATGATGGCATCACAGTCGTGGTCTTCCGCGGAGCGGGGCGAGGATTTTGCGCTGGGGGGGATCTTCGCTATATTTCACAGTTCGCAGGCCGGACCGATGAGGCGTTGGATAACATTCTACTTCCCTTCCACGAGTTTCTCGAAAAGCTGAACGCCAGTAACAAGATCATCGCGTTCTCGGTACACGGTGCTGTGGCGGGTGCTGGGCTGTCGCTTGTCTCCATGGGCGATTTCTGCATCGCGGAAGAAGGCACTAAATTCGTTCCAGCCTATGCTGCCATAGGATTGACGCCCGACGGAGGCGGGACAATAGGCCTCACCCGTAGTGTGGGCATGCGTCATGCGCTTCGATATCTATTGGCAGAGGACAAATTTGGTTGCACAGACGCACTGCGAACAGGGCTGGTCACTAAAATTGCGACAAAGGGTACTTTGGAAGACACGACAAAACAGTTTGCGGAGCGTCTTGCATCATTTCCCCAAGTGGTACTTGCGGGCACGAAACACCTTTTGCGCAGCGCCGGATATGCAGAGATAAGCCAACAGCTGGAGCATGAACACGCACAGCTTGGAGCTGCAATGAAAAGTGAATTATTTCAAATCAGGTTGAGAGAGATTGCTCGCGCAAACGGTGTCATCTAGGTTTCTATGTTGGCGGTGATCCATCGCGATGAAATGCCTTCCCCTTAGGCACAGGAGTTTGCGACATATCACGCGAAACGAAGCTGCAGACGGCCACTTGAATGTCTGGCGGCGTTAAAACAATCGAGTTGCTGTTATGATCAGGTCGTCATGGTTGCCCGCAGTTACCACGGTCAAGAAGTCGCCAAGGACACTTGGGCTTGATCCAGCATTGCGGCCTGCAAAACGACAGCGAGCAAGAAGAGCGTTGGTATTTCCGTATTCTTCGCTGAGTGGCGCCCTAAATTTTTGCTACTTCGCCTTGGGCTTTGTCGGTAGCGCGGATGCGCCTTGCTATCGACCATTACTCGATACAGCAATAAACTCCCTCAAACAGAAACGCTGCATCAGGTCGGCAGCTTCACCAACTGGAGTGAGTCCTTGCCACACACACTAAGAAACCTGCCACAAATACAGACGTTGCTGCTTCTTCCAAGGATCGCTGACATCGTCGACGCGTACAGCCGGGCAGAGACAGTCGTGGTATTGCGTGATCTGATCGGTGATATGCGTGCGAACTACCTGAGCCAAGGTACTCTTACATTGCCAGATTTTGGCGATGATGATTTTGCCGCCTCTATCGTCACCGCAATCGAAAGCGCCCGCGCGATGTCGCTGCAGCACGTGATCAACGCGACCGGCATCATCATCCATACCAATCTGGGACGCGCCCGGCTTGCACCCCTGGCAGTGGAGGCGATGCAGGCGGCCGCTTCCGCACCGACCAACCTTGAGTTGACCCTGACAACAGGCAAGCGTGGATCGCGGCATGATCATCTCGAGGCGCGCATCTGTGCTTTGACCGGCGCGGAAGCTGCTGTGGTCGTCAACAACTGTGCTGCGGCTGTGCTTTTGTCGCTGATGGCGACCGCGCAAGGGCGAAATGTTGTTGCCTCGCGCGGGGAGTTGATCGAGATCGGGGGCGCGTTTCGCCTGCCCGATGTAATCGCGCAAAGCGGTGCTGTTCTGCGTGAGGTAGGGACGACGAACCGGACGCGGTTGGCGGACTACGAAGCGGCGATAGATGAGAACACCGCTGTTTTGCTGAAAAGCCACACAAGCAATTTTCGTATTGTCGGCTTTACGTCCGCGCCGACGCGGCAAGACCTTGCGCAGCTCGCAGCGGACAGAAATGTGATCCTGATGGAGGATCTGGGCAGCGGCGTTATCTGTGACCTGTCGCCCTACGGCCTTACAGACGAGCCCGTCGTCGCGGATATCCTCAAATCAGGGACCGATCTGGTCATGTTTTCCGGAGACAAGCTGCTGGGCGGACCACAGGCGGGAATCATCGCGGGAAAGCGTGACATCGTTGCACATCTCAAGGCGCATCCTCTGATGCGCGCGCTGCGGATTGATAAGCTGTCGCTTGCGGCACTGGAAGCCACGCTGCGCCTGTACGCTGCGCCCCACGATCCCTTTAAAGAGATCCCGGTACTGGCTATGTTGTCAGAGCCCGCCAAGGACGTATGCCGCCGGGCGCAGGGCTTGGCGGCGCAACTTGAAGGTATAGACACTGTCGTGCAGGAAACGGTGGCGCAAGTCGGGGCCGGGTCTGTGCCGGAGCAGGGGATACCGAGCTTCGCTGTGTCATGCGCCATCGGGGGCCTGTCGCCTGATGGTCTGATGTCCCGTTTGCGGCAAAACAAGACACCCGTCATCGGGCGGATCGAGCGGGATCGGGTTTTGTTGGATATGCGTACGGTGATGGACAGCGAAGTGCCTGTGATCGTTGATGCCTTGCGCACGGCGGCGCGGGCGTGAAGTCTTGTTGTATTGTCGTTGTCGGTCATGTGGATCACGGCAAAACGGCGCTTGTTCATGCGCTGACGGGCATGGAAACAGACCGATTGCCGGAAGAAAAGGCGCGCGGTTTGTCCATTACTGCGGGCTTCGCGCACGCGACGTTTGCTGAAGGGAGCATCGACTTTATCGATGCTCCCGGTCACGAGGATTTTGTTCAGGCGATGGTTTCTGCGGCGACTGGTGCGCGGGCAGCACTTGTTGTGATTTCGGCCACCGAGGGTATCGCTGCGCAAACCCGCGAGCATCTCGAGATTCTGCGCCTGCTGGGCATCACCGAAGGCGTCATTGCGATCACAAAATCCGATCTGCCGGGGGTCGCTGACCACCAAGTGCGGCTGGAAGAGGTCCGGCGCGAACTGTCCCGAACCTCTATGGCGTCAGCGCCGCTCGTTCTGTGCTCGGCGCGGACTGGCGCCGGCATCACAGTGCTGCGCGAACATCTGCGCGCAGTGTTTCACGCTGCAAGCGCGCCTGCCTCGCCACGCGCGGCCTTTCTGCCCATTGATAGGGTTTTCTCGCTCGCAGGTCACGGAACAGTTATCACCGGAACACTATCAGGCGGGGAAATAACACCTGAAAGCGACCTCATGCTTGCCCCACCGGGCCGCATGGTGCGCCTTCGCAGCCTTCAGAGCCGTGGGACAGATTGCAAGAGTGTGTCACCGGGGGCCAGAGTCGCGGCCAATCTGCGCGGCGTTTCAGTTGAGGATGTCGAGCGTGGCGCGGTGTTGGTTGCAAAGGATGCGGGCGCGCCGTCCGCATGTTTTGACGTGCGGATTGAGCTGTCCACCGAAATCGCCAAAGGCCTGCGTCATATGGAGGAAGTCCGCGTTCTGTTCGGAACAGCGCATGAGGTAGCAAGTGTGCGGGTGTACGGCGGTGGTGGTCTGGACCCTTCGCAGTCCGGCTATGCGCAGCTACGCTTTCGCAAACCGGTGTTTGGTTTCGAGGGCCAGCGCGCCATTCTGCGGCGGCTGTCGCCACCACAAACCATTGGTGGCGCGGAAATACTGGATACGCAGGCATCCCGAACGCGGACAGGAGACCGCGCACGGTTGCAGATCCTTGAGGCCCTCCACAGGCGTGCCCCTGCCGGAATCGCCGTAGCGCTTGCCACAGTGCACGGCGGTGTGGCCAGATTGAGTGACATAACGCGTCTGTCACGCGGTGATAGCGAATTAGGCGAGGGATTTTTGGTCCTTGCTCCTGATCTGGTCGCCCCGATCGACGCGATCCATACGGTGAAGGCCACCCTACTGGAGGTGCTGACCGACTATCATGCAAAACATCCGCTGCGGATGACGGCGCCGCGCACTGCCATCACCATGCCTCGCATATCTCCACTTTTGGTGGATTATGCAGAGGCCGATCTATCCGCCGAGGCGCAAATTTTGCGAACCGAAAATACGCTCGCGCTGAGCAGTCATGACCCCCTCGCCAACCTCACAGCGTCTCAGCGCATGGCATTGGATGAGATAGACGGAAACTTCCGCGCAGCGGGCCTCGACGCAACGTCACAAACGGACGTTGAGCCGGAACTTGTGACACTTCTGATCGACATCGGCCGCGTCTTGCGGCTGCGCAACATCGCACTCAATCAAACATTGTTGTTTCACAGTGAAGCCGTGATCGCTGCGGCAACGCAGCTTTGCACCGCATTCACAGGCGGATTCACCACGTCACAGGCCCGCACCGCCCTTGGCACCAGCCGCAAGATCATCGTGCCTTTGTTAGAGCATTTCGACACCTGTGGCGTGACCCTACGCGAGGGCGACACCCGCCGGATGACCGGCACTATTCCGGTTCCCCCTCCCGCGCTGCCGCGCTAGGGTCGCGTCCACGGAGGTGACTGGAGTCTGGTGGCTTCCCTGGTCTTCAAAACCATGGACGCGCTCAAACGGCGTGTGGTGGGTTCGATTCCCATCCACCTCCGCCACAAGGTTGCAAGGCTGGACAAAGGCCGCCGTCCGTCTGCAAGATGCGGCAACTGTCGGGGAGGACAAAGATGGACGAACAACTGCCACCATTTTCATTGAAGGATGTTGCGGGCGCGCTTCACAGCTTTCCAACGCAGAAAAAGACCCTCGTGTGCTTTGTCAAAGATGATTGCGAGACGTGCAATATCGCGGCCCCTGTGCTGGAGGCGCTGCACAAGGTCGTTGATGATTCCGCCGATGTGATCCTGATTTCACAGTCGGGCGAGGCGACGCAGGATTTCGTGGACCGCCACGCCTTGACCATGCCCGTGCTGGACGACCGAAGCTGCGGCACGGCCTTCGCATGGGACATCGAAAGCGTGCCTTCGGTCTTCTGTCTGGACGAAGCAGGGGCGATATTGACTCGCTTCGAAGGATTCATCCGCACCGATTGGCAGGCGCTGGCCGCTGACATCGCCGCGCGTACCGGCCGCCCCGCCGCGCAAATCGACTGGGAGAGCCTGCCCGCATGGAAGCCCGGTTGCGGCTCCAAGCACCTTGACCCCACCATCTATGACAAGCTGCGGGCCGAGGCCGAGGGCAGTCCGATCCGCGCCCGCAAGATCGAGATCGCGCCCGCAGACGATGTGGCCGAATTCATGTTCGACCAAGGTTTTTCCGATGGCCTGCCACTGGTGCCGCCCACGCCCGAACGTGTGCTGCGGATGCTGGGCGGCACCCACCGCGACGCGCAGGACGTGATTGCCACCGTGCCGCCCAACATGGGGCTGGCCACGGTTGAAAAGATCGCGATCAACGCCGTGATGGCAGGGTGTAAACCCGAATATATGCCGGTGATCATCGCCGCAGTAGAGGCCGTGTGCACGGATGAATTCAACATCCACGGGGTCACTGCCACCACGATGGGCGCGGCCCCTGTGATGATCATCAACGGCCCGATCCGCCACAAAATCGGGATGAACATGAAGCTGGGGGCGCTCGGGGCGGGCAACCGTGCCAACGCCACAATTGGCCGCGCGTTGCGCCTTGTGGTGCGCAATGTGGGCGGTGCTACCACAGGCGGGGTTGAACGCTCGACCCTTGGCAACCCGATGAAATTCACGATGTGCTTTGCGGAGTGGGAGGAGCGCTCGCCTTGGGCTCCGCTGCATGTAGAGCGGGGCTTCGAGCCAGAAGACAGCGTCGTGACCGTCTTCGCCATGACGGGCGGCCCGGTGCATGTCGTGGACCAGACGTCGCGCGCGCCCGACCAGATTGCAGGGTCGCTGGGGCTTGGGCTGGAGGGGGTGTTCCTGCCCAAGCTGCGCAATCTGCCCGTCGATGCCCTGCTGGTGGTCTGCCCAGAACACATCGACACGCTGATGCGCGAGGGTGAATATTCCAAAGACCGCCTGCGCGACCGCATCCAGGAGGTCACCACCCGTCCGCTGACGGATATGCTGGTGGATGAGTTCTCCGGTGCAGGGATTACGGCGGCGGCAGCCGAGGCGATGGGACCGGAAGCCATGGCGCGCTCGGTCCCGAAATTCGCGGGCAAGGAGTTTATCCACATTGTCGTCGCAGGCTCTGATGCGGGCAAGTTTTCCTCTGCGTTCCATGGCTGGGCGACGGGGGCCGTCGGCTCACAATCTGTTTCCAAAAAGATCGACCTCGGCTAGGCTGAGATCAGAGAGGAGGAATATATGACAATAATTCTCGACCCCACAGACGAACGCGAACCGGTCGAACGGCAGGTGACAGAGCGCAGCGGCAGCCTGTCCGGTGTGATCGGTCTGCTGGATATCAGCAAACCGCGCGGCAACGTGATGCTGGACGAGCTGGAAAAGCTGCTGATGCAAGAAGCGCCCGACGTGACCGTGCGCCGCTATACCAAGCCAACGTTCGCCAAGCCCTGTCCCGACGCCTTGCGGCATGAAATCCGCGACGCCTGCGATCTGGTGGTAGAAGCACTGGCCGACTGAGGATCCTGCACGACGTGCAGTATGCACGACACTGTCTGGTTTGAAACCCAGGGGATCCCTTCCGTCGCCGTCGCCAGCAGCGAGTTCGGTGAAGCAGCCCAGAGCCAGCGCCGCGCGTTGGGGATGAACGGCGCGAATTACGTTCTGGTGCCCCATCCGATCCAGGATGCCACCGACGACGAAATGCGCGCCAAGGCTGCAGACGCTTTGCCGCAGATCATCGCGGCATTGACCCAAAACTGACCAGACCGCCCCGTGCCGCTGCGCATGGGGCGGTTTTTGTCTTCGGTTCCCTATACATTGCATCTTCGTGCTTGGACATTCCGGCCTGTGACAGGCAGATAGGCTGCGATCAGATGCCCCGAGAGGACCGCCCTGCCATGCTGAACACTGTGCCCTATACCCGTGATCTTGTGCTCATCGGCGGCGGCCATGCGCATGCGCTGGTGCTGCGCAAATGGGGGATGAACCCGCTGCCTGGCGCACGCCTGACCGTGATCAACCCCGGCCCGACAGCGCCCTATACCGGCATGCTGCCCGGTCATATTGCGGGGCATTACAGCCGTGATACGCTGGAGATCGACCTGATCCGCCTGTGTCGCTTCGCAGGCGCACGCCTGATCCTCAGCCATGCGACAGGCCTCGACCGCGCTGCGCGTGAAATCCACGTGGAGGGACGCGGACCCGTGGCCTATGACGCGGCCTCCATTGACATAGGCATCACCGCGCGAATGGAGATCAAGGGCTTCGCTGAACACGCGGTCGGAGCCAAGCCGCTGGATGTCTACGCAAAGGCTTGGCGGGACTATCTGGAGGCGGTGGAGCATGGTGCCAAACCGCCCCGCGTTGCGGTGATCGGCGGTGGCGTGGCAGGGTGCGAGCTGGCCATGGCAATGGCCTTTGCCCTGCGCAGCACGGGTGCCACTCCGCAGGTGACAGTGATCGAGGCGGGACCGGAGATTTCGGGCGTCGGTCCGCAGGCCCGTTTGAAAATGCAGCGCGCGATGACGGATCTGGGCGTCACCTTCGTGCCCGATGCGCGGATAACGGAAATCCGTGCCGATGAGGTTTTGATCGAAGGTCGCGCACCTCTCGCGGCGACGCTCTGCATCGGTGCGGCGGGTGCCTTTGCGCATAGCTGGATCGCGGACACGGATTTACCACTGCATGAAGGCTTTATTGTCACCGATCCTGATCTGCGGGTGAAGGGCGATGCTAATTTGTTCGCCGTGGGCGATTGCGCGCATATGCCTTTTGCACCGCGCCCCAAGGCCGGTGTCTTTGCCGTGCGTGCAGCACCTGTGCTCTACGAGAATATGCGCGCGGTGTTATCGGGTGGGAGGCTCAAACCTTTCAAGCCGCAGAAAAACTATCTCAAGCTGATCTCGCTGGGCGGTAAATCCGCGATGGCCGAGAAATTCGGCTTCGCCCCCGCAGCGCCGCTGCTGTGGCAATGGAAGGACCGGATTGACCGCGCGTTCATGGACAAGCTGGGGGAACTGCCCGTGATGCAGCCGCCTGCGTTGCCAGAGGTCGTTGCGCAAGACGTGCGGGATGACGCGCAGGTTGTGCCGCTGTGTGGTGGATGCGGCGCAAAAGTTGGGGGCGCAGTCCTTGCCCGTGCCATCGGCGCCGCGGAGAATCTACCCGACACTGTCGTGGCCGGGCCTGGCGACGACGCCGCAATCCTGCGCCAGCCGGGGGGCGGTTTTCAGGTGCTCAGCACAGACCATTTGCGCGCCTTTGTCGACGATCCGGTTCAGATGACGCGGATCGCTGCGGTGCATGCCTTGGGTGACATCTGGGCCATGGGGTCCAACCCGCAGGTAGCGTTGAGCAGCATCGTCCTGCCGCGCATGTCCGCCGCGCTTCAGGAGCGCACCCTGCGCGAGATCAGCGACACCGCGCGTGCGGTTTTTGCACAGGCCGGTGCCACGGTTGTCGGTGGCCATACCACGATGGGCGCGGAGATGACGATCGGGTTTACCGTGACGGGCCTGCGCGACACGATGCCGATCACGGTGGCAGGGGCGCGGGCCGGGGATGTGTTGCTGCTAACACGGCCCATTGGCACAGGTGTGATCCTAGCCGCCCATATGGCGGGCAAGGCGCCTGCGCGCATCGTCGCCCAGATGCTGGCCGTGATGGAGCAGCCGCAACACATCGCCGCGCGCATCCTGCATGGGGCGCATGCCATGACGGATGTGACCGGCTTCGGTCTGGCGGGTCACATCGCTGCGATCTGTGCGGCCTCGGGCGTGCGCGCGACCATCCGTCTAGACGCTGTGCCCGTTTATGAAGGTGCGCGGGCACTGTCGCAGCAAGGCATCCACTCTTCCCTGCTGGCGGCCAATTTGGCCGACGCACCCGTGACCGGCCTTCGGGACCCGCTTTTGCATGATCCGCAAACCGCAGGCGGTCTGCTGGCCGCACTTCCCCGCAAAGCGGCGGAGGCGGCGGCCGCTGCCCTGCGCGCAGAGGGCTGTGATGGCTATATCATAGGAGAGCTGTCGTCGGGTACTGGCCCGATCCGAGTCAGCTAAACCGCGCTATCAAATCGCGCGCTGTTGCCGCAAGGCAGGCTTCGTCAAGCGCATCGAGTGTCACACGCTCGGGTGTCTCTTCGGCGCGGGCTTGAGACTTTGCGTACCGCGGATCGTAATGCTCCACCATCAGCCGCCGCGCCAGCGTCTCCCACTCCGACGCCTCTGCCAGCGCGTGCCATTCCGCTATGGTCGTCGCCGCGTGAAAGCTTGATAGCTGATCAATCTGCTTCGTCAGTTTCCTTCGGTCCGCCGTCAGGTCCGCGTATGCGGTGGTGAGAAACGCTGCCCGTGCCCCAATGGGCGCTGAGACCTCAATCCGGGGCGCCGCGCACATCGCAGCCCAGAGACCGGGCGGAATGATCCGCGCGCCGATTTTACTGCTCTCGCCTTCCACCCATGTCAGCTGCGCGGGGTCCAGCGCCTCCAGCTCGGATGCAAGGCGGGATTCAAACATCTTTTGTGAAGGTTGCGCGACTTCCAGCGATCCCAGCAGAGAGCCGCGGTGACCTGCCAGACCCTCCAGATCCAGCACCTGCGCACCGGCCGCCCGCATCTGGTGCAACAGCGCGGTTTTGGCCGTGCCGGTGCCCCCGTCCACCAACCTGATCCGGTGGGGCAGCGGCGTATCATAAAGCGCGCTGCTCACCTGTCGCCGGTAGCTGCGATAGCCGCCTTGCACCAGATGTACGCGCCAGCCGACCTGGTCCAGTATTGTGGCAAAGGCGTTTGACCTCTGCCCGCCACGCCAGCAATAGACCAGCGGCTGCCATTCGCCTGTCAGTTCCGCCAAGGGACCCAGCAAGTGCCGCGCCGCGTTGGCGGCAACCAGTGCTGCACCCACCTTGCGCGCCAAAAACGGGCTTTGCCGAGTGTAGATCGTGCCGACATGGGCACGCTCTGCGTCGCTCAGGACAGGCAGGTTCACGGCACCCGGAATATGATCTTGTGCAAACTCGGCAGGCGCCCGCACGTCGATGATCATGTCTGCGCCAATATTTGCGACAGATGACAGCGATGTGAGGGCGTGCAAGATCATCGGACAGCTCCGGAAGGCGGGACAGGCCTGTTTTAGAGGTCTTGTGGCAGAGGTCCAGCGCAAAGGGTCTGAGGCTTTGGTTTGCTCTGCGAAACGAGAGGTGGCGTCATGCGCGAAATGGCACGATCAGGCGAAAAATCTGCCGGAACTTTGTTGACAGTCTGGAGGGAAGGTCCGTACCCTTTTTCACAATGCGGAACGCTGTTTCAGAAGAAAACAGGTCCGCGTCACCGATTTGTTACGCAACGCGCGGGCAAATTATGGACTTTCTGGGAGGGAACCATGAAATACATTGCTTCTACATTCGCAATCCTGAGCATGTCGGCCACGCTGGCATCGGCGCAGGATATCGAGCTGCCAAAACAGCTGAACTGGACGGCCTACGACACCGGCTCGGCCGGCTATAACCAGGCGGTTGCCATTGGTGCTGCTCTGCAAGATGCCACAGGTACGAATCTGCGTGTGCTGCCCGGCAAAAACGATGTCTCGCGCACCGAGCCGCTGCGTCAGGGCCGTGTCGAGTTTTCGGCAACCGGCGTCGGCGGCAGCTTTATGGCGCAAGAAGGCGTGTTTGACTTCGGTGCCGAGAACTGGGGTCCGCAGGCGGTCCGTGTGCTGCTGGCCAACAATGGCGGTGCCATCAACCTGTCCGTCGGTGTCGCCGGTGATCTGGGCATCGAGACCTATGCCGACCTCAAGGGCAAGCGCGTGGCCTATATCGTGGGCTCGCCAGCGCTGAACGTGAACACTGAAGCCTATCTGGCCTACGGCGGCCTGACATGGGACGACGTGGAGCGTGTTGATTTCGGCGGTTTCGGCGCCAGCTGGACCGGTCTGATCGAAGGTCAGGTCGATGCGGCCTTTGCTTCCACCAACTCCGGCAAGGCCTATGAGGCCGAGGCAGGTCCGCGCGGTCTGTTCTGGCCCCCGATCGACCCTGAAAACACCGAAGGCTTTGCCGCCATGCAGGCGATTGCACCGTTCTTCACGATAAACAAAGCCACTGTAGGTGCCACGATCGACGGCACAGATGGCTATCAGGGCGCAGGCTATGCCTATCCGGTGTTGACCGCCATGGTCGATGCGGATGAGGCACTGGTTTATAACATGACCAAAGCCATGGTCGAGTTGTTCCCCCAGTATGACGGCAACTCGCCGGGTATTGGCGGCTGGGCGCTGGACAAGCAGAACATGAAATGGGTTGTTCCCTACCATGACGGTGCCATCCGCTACTTCACCGAAGTAGGTGCATGGTCGGATGAGGCGCAAGCCCACAACGACCAGCTGGTCGCGCGTCAAGCAGCCCTGATGGCTGCATGGGAAGCGACCAAGGCAGCAGCACCCGCCGATTGGGAAGCCGCATGGACCGAGGCGCGCCGCAAAGCACTGCAAGACGGCGGTTTTCAGGTAACTTTCTAAGCATTTAGATCCATCTTTCGGCCGGTCCGCATCTCTGCGGGCCGGTCTTGCCCGTTTCAGATCTCACGCGGATGCCCTCATGACTAACCAGAACCCAGCCAATTCCAATGTCAAAGGCGTCGAAGCGGTCGCCATCGACGGCGAAACCCCGTCCGAGCGTCTGGCAGGCCCCGCGCGCTGGGTCGTCATCATCGGCACGCTGTTGTCGCTGGTGCTGGTGGTGAACCAACTGTTCAACCTCCAGCTCGCAGGTGTTGTATTGATCGACGGGCGGTACCTGTATCTTCTGGGTGGCATGTACCTGGCGTTGAGCTTTCTGATCTTCCAGATGCGCGGCGGCAAGGGCGGCGTACCATCGATACTGGACTGGGTGCTGTTTGCCATTTCGCTGGGCTGCACCGGCTATCTGGTCCAGACGGCGCAGCAGAACCTGTCGCAAGGCTGGGAATATGCAGCACCCGAACTGGCGCAATATGTTTCGGTGGTGTTCTTCTTTCTGGTGCTCGAGGCCACACGCCGCGCGGGCGGTCTGGTGCTGTTCCTGATCGTGACGGTCTTTGCGTTTTACCCGACATTTGCGGGCCATGTGCCTGACCCTTTCTCGGGGTTCCAGAGCACGTTCCTGCAAACGGTCCCCTATCACATCTATTCCGCCGAGAGTTCTTTCGGCATCCCGATGAAAGCCTTTGGCGGCGTTGTGATCGGGTTCATCCTGTTCGGCGCCGTGCTGCAACGCACCGGGGGCGGGCAGTTCTTCAATGATCTGGCCCTTGGTCTGGTCGGTGGCTATCGCGGCGGGGCGGCCAAGGTCTCCATCTTCGCCAGCGGTTTCATGGGGTCGATGTCCGGTTCGGTGATCTCCAACGTGCTGACCACCGGTGCGGTCTCGATCCCCGCCATGCGCAAGACAGGCTTCAGCGCCAAGACAGCGGCTGCGACCGAGGCCTGCGCCTCGACCGGCGGCGTGCTGATGCCGCCGATCATGGGGGCGACGGCCTTCATCATGGCATCGTTCCTGTCGCGCCCCTATGTTGAAATTGCGCTCGCCGCCGCCATCCCCAGCATCCTGTTCTACTGGGGCCTGTTCACCGGCATCGACGCCTATTCCGCCAAGCGCGGACTTCGTGGCCTGCCCAAGCCCGACCTGCCGCGCTTGCGCGAAGTCATGGCCGAGGGCTGGCCCTATATCTTTGTCTTTGCGCTGCTGCTCTACATGATGATCGGTCTGCGGCAGGAATCCTCCGCACCGTTCTATGCCACAGCGCTGCTGCTGGTGGTGAACCAGTTCCGCGCACGCTTTCGCCTGAACAAGCAGCGTCTGGGCAACATGATTGTTGGTGTGGGCATGGGGCTGGCCGAGCTAACGGCGATCCTGCTGGGTGTCGGCCTGATCGTGGGCTCCTTCTCGGCCACTGGTCTCGCCGGTACGCTGGTGAACGAGCTGGTGTTCATGGCTGGTGACAACACGCTGGTGCTGCTTGGCATGGGCGCACTGACCGCGTTTATCTTTGGCATGGGGATGACCGTCACAGCCTGCTACATCTTTCTGGCTGTGGTTCTGGCGCCGGCACTCGAGGCGGGCGGGCTGAACCAGCTCGCCGTGCACCTGTTCATCCTCTACTGGGGCATGGTCAGCTTTATCACGCCACCCGTGGCGCTGGGCGCCTTTGCCGCCTCCACAATGGCAGGTTCCAACCCCATAGCCACCGGTTTCGAGGCGATGCGGCTGGGCGGGGTGATCTACATCGCGCCGTTCTTCTTTGTGCTGAACCCTGCGCTGATCGGGCAGGCGCCGGCATGGGAAGTGGTGGTGGCTCTGTCATCGGCGCTGGTCGGCGTTGCGTTTATTTCCTCGGCGTTGCAGGGGTATATCAGCCTTGTTGGCCCATTGGAGGGGCCTCTGGGCTATCCGCTGCGCATCCTCACGTTCTTCGGCGGGGTTATGATTGCGAAGCCGCAGACTGAATTGCTCAACATCGGGTATGGCCTGTCGTTTGTGATTGGAGCCGCGATGTGTGCGATCCCCGTACTGATGGCGCGGCGGGCGAACTTGACTGATCCCAGAAGGGCTTGATTACTATGATTAAAATTGATCCACCAATTTCCGATCTTTCCGCGCAGGAAACTTTGGTCGAGCGTGTCCGCGCCAATGCCGCGGCACATCCGGAAGCGCCCGCGCTGGTCTGTGGGACGCAGCGCGTGACTTGGGGCGCGTTTGACGGGCGGATCAACCGTGTGGCCAATGCCCTGTTGGAAATGGGTGTGGGCAAGGGCGACAACATCGCGGTGCTGTCGTCCAATTCCATTCCCTACGCGGAGTTGTTCATGGGCATCGTGCGGGCAGGGGCCTGCGCCACGCCGCTGTCGTCAATGGCGTCGCCGGATGCGCTGCGCAAAATGCTGGAAGACAGTGGCGCCAAGGCGGTTTTCGTGGCCGAGCAATACCTTCATTTGCTGTCGGACTTCATCTCGGATCTGCCGCTTGAACGGATCGCGATTGATTTCACCCATTCTGATTTTGTGGACTATGAGGCAACGCTGGCCCGTGCCGACACCTCCGACCCGATGATCCCGATTGAAATGTCTGATGCCTTCAATCTGATCTATTCGTCGGGCACCACCGGCACGCCCAAAGGGATCCTGCACAACCACCAGATGCGCGCGGCGCAGATGGACCGTGTGTCGCCCAACGGCTATGACGACAACGCGCGCACGCTGATTTCCACGCCGCTCTATTCCAACACCACCATCGTCGCCTTCCTGCCGACGCTGTTCGGCGGCTCCACCGTATACCTGATGCCCAAGTTCGACGCGCGGGAGTATCTGGAGATCGTCGAGCGCGAGCGTATCACCCATACCATGCTGGTGCCCGTGCAGTACAAACGCATCATGGATGTGCCTGACTTTGACAGTTTCGATCTGTCCTCCATGCGGGTCAAATTCTCCACCTCCGCGCCTCTGCGCGCGGCACTGAAGGCCGATGTGCTGGCCCGCTTCCCTGGCAAGCTGGTGGAATATTACGGCCTGACCGAAGGCGGCGGTGTGACCGTTCTGGTCGCAGATGAAAACCCGACCAAGCTGCACACTGTGGGCTGCCTCGCCCCCGGCAACGACATCCGCCTGATCGACAGCGCGGGCAACGAGGTGCCTCAAGGCGAGGTGGGCGAGATTTGCGGCCGTGGGCCCACCATGATGGCGGGCTACTATGGACGCGACGATCTGACCTCCGATTACATCTGGCGCAACGAGGCGGGCGAGGTCTATTTCCGCTCGGGCGATATGGGGTCGTTTGACGAAGACGGTTTTCTGGTGCTCTCGGACCGCAAGAAGGACATGATTATTTCCGGCGGGCTCAACATCTACGCCAATGACCTGGAACTGGTGCTGCTGGCCGATGCGGATGTGACCGACGCCGCCGTGATCGGCGTGCCGTCCGAGGCATGGGGCGAGACGCCTTTGGGCTTGATCGTCCTGCGCGCAGGTGCGACCCGTACAGCTGCCGACATTCTGGCGCAGGCCAACGCCACCCTCGGCAAGAGCCAGCGCCTGTCGGCCGTAGAGATCCGTGAAACCCTGCCGCGCAGTACAATCGGCAAGATCCTCAAGAAAGACCTGCGCGCGCCCTATTGGGAGAAAGAACCGACATGACCGAGACAAAGATGAACGGCGCCGAAAGCCTTGTACACACGCTGCTGGCCAATGGCGTGGACACCTGCTTTACCAACCCCGGCACCTCAGAGATGCATTTTGTCGCCGCACTGGATCACATTGCGGGCATGCGGTCTGTGCTGGTTCTGCAAGAAAATGTGGCGACAGGAGCGGCGGATGGCTACTACCGGATGACGGGCAAGCCCGCGTCCACGCTGCTGCACCTCGGGCCCGGTCTGGCCAATGGTCTGTCCAACCTGCACAACGCTAAAAAGGCAGGCTCGGGCATCGTGAATATCATCGGCGAGCATGCCTCGACGCATATCGAGCTGGACGCGCCGCTGACCTCCGACATCGAAGGTATCGCGCGGCCCGTGTCGCATTGGGTCCACACCTCAAAATCCGCAAAGGACGTGGGCCGCGATGCGGCGGACGCGGTGCATGCGGCGATGGTGGCACCGGGGCAGATCGCCTCGCTGATCCTGCCCAGTGACACCGCATGGAACGAGGGTGGCGTTGCGCAGGACGCGATAGACATGCCAACCCCCGCACCTTTTGATGCGGATCAGCTGGACACAGCCGCAGCGGCGCTGGGCGGTGAGGAGACGCTGCTGCTGCTGGGGGGCGGTGCGCTGACCGAAAGCAATCTGGAAATCGCGGGGCGCATTGCTGCGAAGACCGGCTGCAAGATCCTGTCGGAATGGTCCAACGCGCGGATGGAGCGCGGTGCGGGCAGGGTGTTCATCAACCGCGTGCCGTATCCTATTGATTTTGCCTTGAAGGTTCTGGAGCCGTTCAAGCGCATCGTCCTGATCGGCGCACGCGCGCCCATCGGCTTCTTTGCCTATCCTGACAAGCCCGCGATCCTGACGCGCGAAGGCGCGCAGATCACCACGCTGGCCGATGCCGGTGCTGACCTGACCGCAGCACTGGAGGCGTTGCGCGAGGCGACCGGCGCAGCCGATACGCCGCCCGCCCATGTGGCAGAGGCGCAGACGCCGGATCGCCCGACGGGTGCGCTTGATCTGGACAAACTGGCTGCGGTCATTGCGCGTTCGATCCCGCAGGATGCGATTGTGGTGGACGAATCCGTGACCACAGGCCGCGCGTTCTCTCCTGCCACCAAAGGAGCGCCTGCGCATACTTGGATCAACAACTGTGGTGGCTCCATCGGTTATGCCATGCCTGCGGCGATTGGCGCTGCCGTGGCTTGCCCAGACCGTAAGGTGATGTGCATGTCCGGCGACGGCTCCGCGATGTACACGATCCAGTCGCTCTGGACGATGGCACGCGAAAATCTGGACATCACCGTTCTGATCTTTGCCAACCACAGCTACCAGATCCTTCGGGGTGAGCTTACGAATGTCGGTGTCGGCAATCCCGGACCGCGCGCGATTGACATGCTCAGCCTCGACCGGCCCCGTCTGGACTGGGTTGAGATGGCGCGCGGCATGGGCGTCACCGCACAACGTGTGGACAGCTGTGAAGCGCTCGAGGCGGCGCTCGATGACGGGCTGACCGGCGGTGGCCCGAATTTGATCGAAATCACACTCTGACAGTTTGCTGACTGAAAAACAGGTTAGGCGCATGCTTGCGCCTGCCTGCCTGCGCCGACCTGCGGCGCGCACGCTTGGCATGGCGTTCGCCATCCTGTAAAAAACCTTCTTTCAGAAAAATCCGCAGCTGCTGGATGCCCGCCAGTAAGGGTGCAGCGATGCCTTGGCATTGGCACAAACGATTTCCAGTAATGGCGCTGGTGACATAGTTGTTATCGGTGAACACCAGATGAGCAGGGATGAATCCCAGCCTCAGGGCAAATAAATTCGGACAATCGGCGCGGTATACGACGGTATACAGTCGACGTGCGCTTTTGCATCGGCTAAGAGAGGGCCAAACAGCACACAAGGGGTCTCGCATGTCCGATATCATTTACACCAAAGTTGACGAAGCACCGGAACTGGCGTCTGCGTCTTTTCTGCCGATCATCCAGAAGTTCGCCGCTGCTGCGGGCGTGTCTGTGGGCACCAAGGACATCAGCCTTGCAGGCCGTATTCTGGCCGCCTTCCCCGAGCACCTGAAGGAAGACCAGCGCCAGTCCGACGATCTGGCCGAACTGGGGCAGCTGGTGAAGTCGCCTGATGCCAACGTGATCAAGCTGCCCAATATCTCAGCCTCCGTGCCGCAGCTGGTTGCCGCGATCAGGGAACTCCAGTCGCAAGGCTTCGCGCTGCCCGACTACCCCGAGACACCTTCGAGCGACGAAGAAAAGGCAGTACGCGCCAAATATGACGGTCTCAAAGGCTCTGCCGTGAACCCCGTCTTGCGCGAAGGCAACTCCGACCGCCGCGCGGCCAAAGCTGTGAAAAGTTTCGCCCAGAAAAACCCGCACCGCATGGGTGACTGGTCTGCCGACAGCAAGACCGAAGTCTCTGCCATGTCGGGCGGTGATTTCTTCTCTAACGAAGTCTCCACCACGTTAAAGAACGACGCGACCGCCAAGATTGTGCTGGAAACCGCCAATGGCGAGACTGTGCTGAAAGACGGCCTGAGCTATCCTGCCGGCGCCGTTGTGGACGCCACTTTCATGAGCGCACAAGCACTCAAGGATTTCCTCGAAGCCGAGATCGAGAAGACCAAGGAAAAAGGCACGCTTTTCTCGCTGCACATGAAAGCCACGATGATGAAGGTCTCCGACCCGATCATCTTTGGTCACGCGGTCAAGGCGTTCCTTGCCCCTGTGTTTGAAAAACACGGCAAGACCATGAAGGATCTGGGCGTGAACCCCAACTCCGGTCTGGGCGATTTGCTGAACCGCGTCAAAGACGAAGCCGATATCATGGCCGACATCAAAGCCACCATGGACGCCCGTCCGCCGATGTACATGGTCGATTCCGACAAGGGCATTACCAACCTGCACGTCTCGTCGGATGTGATCATCGACGCCTCCATGCCTGCGCTGATCCGCGCAGGCGGCAAGGGCTGGGGCCCGGACGGCAAGGAACATGACGCAAACTGTGTGATCCCCGATAACTCCTACGCCCCTGTCTATGACGAGAGCATCAAGTTCTTCAAAGAAAACGGCAAGCTGAACCCGGCCACCGCAGGCACCGTTCAGAACGTGGGCCTGATGGCGCAGAAAGCCGAAGAATACGGCAGCCACCCCACCACGTTCGAGATCGCAGAGGCGGGCACCGTCAAGATGATCCTCGACGATGGCACCGTGCTGAGCGAGATGAAAGTGGAAGCAGGTGATATCTGGCGCTCGGCCTCTGCGCGCAAGGCGCCGATTGAGGATTGGGTGAACCTCGCCATCGACCGCCAGAAGGCGGAAGGCTGCCGCGCGATCTTCTGGCTGGACGCGGACCGCGCCCATGACGCCGAGCTGATCGCCTACGTCAAGCCGATCCTCGAGGCCAAAGGCGTGGCCGATAAGTTCGAGATCATGGCACCGCGCGAAGCCACCCGCGCCTCGCTGGAGACGATCACGAAGGGCGAGAATACCATCGCTATAACCGGAAACGTGCTGCGCGACTACCTCACCGATCTGTTCCCGATCCTTGAGCTGGCGACCTCGGCCAAGATGCTGTCGATTGTAAAGCTGATGAACGGCGGCGGCCTGTTTGAAACCGGTGCAGGCGGCTCCGCCCCCAAGCACGTGCAGCAGCTGGCGCAGGAAAACCACCTGCGCTGGGACAGTCTGGGCGAGTTCTGCGCGCTGGGCGAAAGCCTGACTTTCCTTGCCGACGCCAAGGGCAACGAGAAAGCCCGCGTTCTGGGGCAGGCGGTGGACGCCGCAACCCAAGGCATTCTGGATCACGACCGTTCGCCCTCGCGCAAGGTAGGTGAGCCGGACAACCGCGACAGCCACTACTGGTTTGCCCGCTACTGGGCCGAAGCGCTGGCGGCACAGTCGGACGATGCCGAGATGGCAGCCCATTTTGCGCCAATCGCCAAAGCATTGGCCGAAAATGAGGCGCAGATCCTGACGGAGTTGGCAGCGGCACAAGGCCCGGCTGTTGATCTGGGTGGCTACTATCACACCGATCCGGCCAAGACCGCCGCTGTGATGCGCCCCTCCAAGACGTTGAACGACATCATCGGTTAAGCCGTCGAAACCACCGTACCGGGCCGCGCAGTGTACTAGCTGCGCGGCCCTTTTCGTTTGCCCTTGGCGGGGGCATCATGCGGCGTTATCACGGCGGTCTGACCCAGCCAAAGGACCGCCGCCATGACCGCAGTTGCCGACCGTATCGCCCGCACCATCGCTACCGATATTGATGCCCGCGCCGAACAGGTTGCGGCCGCTGTGGCGCTGCTGGATGGTGGCGACACGGTGCCTTTTGTCGCGCGCTACCGCAAGGAAGCGACAGGGGGCCTTGATGACACGCAGTTGCGCAAACTGGCCGAGCGGCTGGAGTATCTGCGCGATCTGGAAAAGCGCCGCGCGAGCATTCTGTCCGAGATCACCTCGCAGGGGAAGCTGAGCGATGCGCTGGCGCTGTCCATCGCAAAGGCCGATACCAAATCGGTGCTGGAAGATCTCTATCTGCCGTTCAAACCCAAGCGCCGCACCAAGGCGATGATTGCGCGCGAAAACGGGCTGGAGCCGCTGTTGCGCGCCATCCTCGGCAACCGCAACGCCGAGCCGTCAAAGCTGGCCGAGGCCTATATCACCGAAGCGGTGGCCACGCCCAAAGAGGCGCTGACCGGTGCGCGCGATATTCTGGTGGAGGAGTTGGGCGAGAACGCCGGTCTGCTGGGCCGCCTGCGTGATGTGATGCAGCGCGATGCGGTCATCACTGCAAAGGTGGTCGCGGGTAAGGAGGAGGCGGGCGCCAAGTTCTCCGACTACTTCGACCACACTGAGAAATGGGCGGTGATCCCTGCGCACCGTGCGCTGGCCATCCTGCGCGCCTCCAAGGAAGAGATCGTCACCATCGACATCGCGCCCGAGCCGGAGACGGGCCTGCCGCGTGTGATCGGCATGGTCGCTGCCGAGATCGGGATCAAGGGAAGTGGTCCCGGCGATATCTGGCTGCAAGACGCTGCGCGCTGGGCGTGGAACATCAAACTGAGCCTGTCGATGTTTGTGGATCTGATGACAGACCTGCGCCGCCGCGCCCATGATGCCGCGATCGAGGTTTTCGCGCGAAACATGCGCGATCTGCTGCTGGCCGCCCCCGCAGGCCCGCGCGCGACGCTGGGCCTTGATCCGGGCATCCGCACGGGCTGCAAGATTGCCGTGGTGGACCAGACCGGCAAGCTGCTGGACACCGCCACGATCTATCCCTTCCAGCCGCGCATGGATGTGCGAGGTGCAACCGATACGCTGATCGGACTGATCCGCAAACACGACATTGCCCTCATCGCGATTGGCAACGGCACCGCCAGCCGCGAGTCAGAAAAGTTGGTCGCGGATGTGATTAAACTGCTGCCCGCAGGCAGCCCCCGTCCCACGCCGGTAATCGTCTCCGAGGCGGGCGCGTCGGTCTATTCCGCTTCCGAGCTGGCCGCGCAGGAATTCCCTGATGTGGACGTGTCCATTCGCGGCGCCGTCTCCATTGCGCGCCGTTTGCAGGACCCGCTGGCCGAACTGGTCAAGATCGAGCCGAAAGCCATCGGCGTGGGCCAGTACCAGCATGACGTTGACCAGCGGCGTCTAGCGCAGTCGCTGGCGGCGGTGGTGGAGGATGCGGTGAACGCCGTGGGTGTGGACCTCAACATGGCGTCCGCGCCGCTACTCTCACACATTGCAGGGCTTGGGCCGTCGCTGGCACAGGCGATTGTCAGCCACCGCGATGCCAACGGCCCCTTTGGCAGCCGCAAGGCGCTGTTGAAGGTCGCAGGCATCGGCCCGAAAGCCTATCAGCAGGCGGCAGGCTTTCTGCGGATCACGGGCGGAAGCGAGCCGCTGGATGCGTCCTCGGTCCATCCGGAGGCGTATGGCGTTGCACGCAAGATCGTGCAGGCGTGTGGCCGCGACATCCGCGCGATCATGGGTGACAGCAGCGCGCTGGCGCATCTGGATGCCGCGCAATTCGTTGATGACACTTTCGGCCTGCCCACCGTGCGCGACATTCTGGCTGAGCTGGAAAAGCCTGGGCGCGACCCGCGCCCCGAGTTCAAGACGGCCACTTTTGCCGAAGGCGTGGACAGCATTACCGATCTGAAACCCGGCATGTCGCTGGAAGGCACGGTGACCAACGTGGCCGCCTTCGGCGCGTTCGTGGATATCGGTGTGCATCAGGATGGTCTGGTGCATGTAAGCCAGCTGGCCGACCGGTTCGTCAAGGACCCGCATGAGGTGGTGAAAACCGGAGACATCGTGCGCGTGCGGGTCACAGAAGTCGACGTGCCGCGCAAGCGCATCGGTTTGAGCATGCGCAAGGATGGCGGCGGAGAAACAGCACAGCGTGCCCGCACCAGCGACAAGCCGAAACAGGGGCGGATGCCGAAAAGCCCGGCAGCCTCCGCACCAGCGGCACCGGCACAAGGCGCATTCGGATCGGCACTGGCCGATGCAATGAAACGCGGGCCCAAAGGATCCTGATCCAGCGGGTTTATGACAGGCTTATGCGGACGAACCGCCGCACAGCAGGGACGCGCCACGTTGTGGCCGATCCTTTGATCATAGATGCGCTGACCAAAGGGGTTCGAGATCACCCAAAAGCGACGATTGCGCCGTTTAAATGCCCGCGCAGTATTGTGTTTTGTGTCACATTGCCAAACACTCTGTCGTGTAATGGTCCGTGGTTCCTGCTTAAACCCCGGTCCAAACGGCCCGCAAGAGGCTACATCCAACAAGGAAAGACACCATTATGAAACTGAAATCATTCGCACTTGCGACGGCCCTAACCGCCCTTGCAACAGGCGCTTTCGCAGAAAGCCATGGCGATAAGGTAAAGGTCGGCATGATCACCACGCTGTCGGGTGGCGGTGCCGGTCTGGGCATTGACGTGCGCGACGGTTTTTTGCTGGCCGTCAAGCAATCCGGCAGTGAAAACATCGAAGTGGTTGTCGAGGATGACCAGCAGAAACCGGATATTGCGGTGCAGCTGGCGGACAAGATGATCCAGTCCGAGAAGGTCGATGTGATGACCGGTATCATCTTCTCCAACCTCGCCATGGCGGTGATCCCCAGCGCGCTGGCGCAGGACAAGTTCTATCTGTCGCCCAACGCAGGCCCCTCGGCCTTGGCCGGTCAGGGTTGTAACCCGAACTACTTCAACGTCGCATGGCAGAATGACAACCTGCACGAAGCAGCGGGCGCCTATGCCAACAGCGCGGGGTACAAAAACTCGTTCATCCTCGCACCCAACTATCCGGCGGGTACCGATGCGCTGACCGGATACAAGCGCCTGTACGAGGGCGAGCTGGCGGGTGAGTTGCTGACCAAGCTGGGCCAGACCGACTACGCCTCCGAGATCGCGCAGATCCGTGCCTCCGGTGCGGACAGTGTGTTCTTCTTCCTGCCGGGCGGCATGGGGATTTCATTCCTCAAACAGTACGCGGACAGTGGTGTGGATATTCCCGTTGTCGGTCCTGCATTCAGCTTTGATCAAGGTATCTTGCAAGCGGTTGGCGATGCCGCGCTGGGTGTGGTCAACACCTCGCAGTGGAGCAAGGATCTGGATAACGCGACAAACACCGCCTTTGTCGAGACGTTTCAGGCCGAATATGGCCGTTTGCCATCGCTCTACGCGTCACAAGGGTTCGACACGGCAAACCTGCTGCTGAGTGCGATGGGCAAGGCAAGCGTGACGGACGCTGATGCTTTCCGCGCTGCGCTGAAAGAAGCGGATTTTGCCAGCACGCGGGGTGATTTCAAGTTCAACACCAACAACCACCCGATCCAGGACATCTATGTGCGCGAAGTGATCAAGGAAGGTGACGTCTACACCAACAAAATCATTGGTACCGCACTGGAAGACCACGGCGACGCCTATGCGTCCGAGTGCAAAATGTAAGCAACTTCGGGGCGGCTTCGTGCCGCCCTGACTTCTCCCGCCGGAGCACCTGATGTCCCCTATCCTTCTTGCCGAACAGGTCCTGAACGGGCTTCAGCTTGGCGTCATGCTGTTTGTCATGGCGGCGGGGCTGACGCTGGTGTTCGGTGTCATGGGGCTGATTAACCTCGCGCACGGCTCGCTGTTCATGGTGGGCGCTTTTGCGGCTGCTGCGGCGGCGGGTGCCACGGGCAGCTTTGCGCTGGCGCTGGTGGCAGCCCTTGCGGCGGCGGCGGCGGCCGGCGCGCTGATCGAAGTGCTGGTGATCCGCAGGCTCTATGACCGTGACCATCTGGATCAGGTGCTGGCCACCTTCGCGCTGATCCTGATTTTCTCCGAAGGCACGCGCTGGATCTTCGGCTCGTTTCCTTTGTACCTGAATATTCCCGATTATCTCTCTGGCCCCGTCACCTTGCCGGGGGGCATCCAGTATCCGCTCTACCGTCTGACGCTGATTGCCATCGGCCTGCTGATCGCAGCAGGGCTGTTTGCGCTGATCTCCAAGACCCGCCTCGGCATCCAGATCCGTGCGGGCGAGAACGACCGCGAGATGATCGCGGCGCTGGGTGTGGACATCACCCGCCTTTATACAATCGTTTTTGCGCTGGGTGCGGCCCTTGCGGGGCTGGCGGGTGCTTTGGTGGGTGCGATCCAGTCGGTGCAGGTGGGTATGGGAGAGCCTGTGCTGATCGTGGCCTTCGTTGTGATTGTGATCGGCGGCATCGGCTCGATCAAGGGGGCGCTGGTGGGTGCGATCCTTGTGGGCCTGACTGATACGCTGGGCGGCGTCCTGCTGCCCGAATTCTTCAAGCTGTTCATGGACAACAGCACGGCCTCCTCTGCCGGATCGGCACTTGCGTCGATGCTGATCTACGTGCTGATGGCTGCGGTGCTGATCTGGCGGCCCACGGGCCTGTTCGGAGCACGCGCATGAACGCCGAGCGTATTCTCAACACAGTTGTCATCGCGGGTCTTGTGCTGTTCCCGCTCTGGGCATGGATGGCGGACGAAGCGTTTCTGATCACGCTCGCAACCAAGGCGGTGATCTTTGCGCTGGCCGGAGTGGGTCTGAACCTAGCGCTGGGCATCGGCGGACTGGTCAGCCTTGGCCACGCGGCGTTCTTCGGGCTGGGCGGCTACGCCATGGGCATCCTTGCCAGCCACGCGCAATCCTACGCACCGATCATGACCGCGCCCTTCGTGCTGGAGGGCACAAAGAGCATGCCGGTGATTTGGCTGGTCGCCATTGTCACCTCCGGCCTTGCCGCACTCGCGATCGGCGCGCTCAGCCTGCGCACCTCTGGCGTTTATTTCATTATGATTACGCTCGCATTCGGGCAGATGCTCTATTACTTCGCCATCAGTTGGCCCGCCTATGGCGGCGAGGACGGGCTGTCGATCTATGTGCGCAACAGCTTTCCCGGGCTGAACACGCTCGACCCGATCCAATACTATATGATCTGCGCGGTCATCCTGTTCGCGGTGCTGCTGTTCAGCGCGCGCCTTGCCCACGCACCCTTTGGTCTGGCGCTGGGCGCGGCACGGCAGAGCCCGCTGCGGGTGCAGACCGTAGGCCTGTCGCCCTACCGCTTGCGGCTGGTGGCCTTCACGATTTCGGGCATGATCACCGGCCTCGCGGGCGCGCTCTTTGCCGATCTCAACCGCTTTGTCAGCCCCACGATGTTCAGCTGGCAGCTGAGTGGCGAGATCATCGTTTTCATCCTGATCGGCGGCACCGCGCGCCTGTTTGGCCCTGTTGTGGGTGCGATTGTCTTTGTGCTGCTTGAGCACGTTTTGGGCGGTCTGTCGGACTACTGGCACATCTATCTTGGCGCGCTGTTGCTGCTGATCGTGCTTTTTGCGCGCGGTGGTCTGATCGGGCTGCTGGCGGGGCGGGAGCGGAGCCATGACTGATGCAATCCTCAGCGTTCATGGCATCTGTAAATCCTTTGGCGGCTTGCAGGCCAGCAAGAACATCACGCTGGATCTGCGCGCGGGCGAGATCCATGCGCTGATCGGGCCGAATGGCGCGGGTAAATCGACTCTGATCAAGCAGATCGCGGGCAGCGAGCGCCCCGATGCGGGCAAGGTGATGCTGGCAGGCCGTGATGTCACAGCACTCGACACGCCGGCGCGGGCGCGTCTTGGCCTTGCGCGGACCTTCCAGATTTCCGAACTGGCGATGGAAGATACAGTGCTGCAAAACGCTATGCTGGGTGCGCTGGGGGCAGGGGCATCGCCCATGCAATTCTGGCGCAGCGTGCTGGGGATGCAGGATCTGCGTGCGGTGGCTGAAGCCGCACTGGAGCAGGTCGGGCTGTCTCCGAAGGCCGCCGTGCGCACGTCCGAGCTGTCGCATGGAGAGCGGCGGCAACTAGAGGTCGCCGTGGCGCTGACGCTTGACCCCAAAGCCTTTGTGATGGATGAGCCGATGGCGGGGCTTGGCACCGCCGGTTCAAAAACCATGACCGCCTTTCTGGATGGCTTGCGCGCGCAGGCACCGATCCTGCTGGTGGAGCATGACATGGACGCGGTCTTTGCCCTCGCCGAAAGGATCAGCGTGCTGGTCTACGGCGAGGTGATCGCGACCGGTACCGTGTCCGAGATCCGCAGCGACGCCGCCGTGCGCGCTGCCTATCTGGGGGACGAGGAATGAGCCTGCTTTCGGTCGACAACATCACCGCTTCCTACGGCGCTTCGCAGGCGCTTTTTGGTGTGTCCCTGCACATTGCCGAGGGTGAGGTTCTGGCGCTGATGGGGCGCAACGGGATGGGCAAATCCTCGACCGTGAAGGCGATCTGCAAGATGCTGCCGCTCACCGGCGGTACGATCACATTTGACGGTGCCGACCTCGCCCGTGTGCCGTCCTACAAGGCCGCGCGCATGGGGCTGGGACTGGTTCCCGAAGGGCGGCGGTGCTTCACCAACCTCACGGTGTGGGAGAACCTGCACGCTGCGGCGACCGTGGGCGCATGGGACTTTGCCTCTGTCACAGCACTCTTCCCGCGTCTCGCCGAGCGGCGCGATCAATCCGCAGGTTCGCTGTCGGGCGGCGAGCAGCAGATGCTGGCCATCGGCCGCGCCCTGATGACCAATCCCCGCCTGCTGATCCTCGACGAAGCGACGGAGGGGCTGGCCCCTATCGTGCGGCAGGAAATCTGGGCGGCCATCGCCACGCTGAAGGCGCAGACCGGCATGTCAATTCTGGTGGTCGATAAATCCCTGCGCGAACTGGGACAGATCGCGGACCGTGCCACGATACTGGAGCGCGGCGAGGATGTTTGGCAGGGGCGTATGGGCGATGTGTCAGAGGACGTCACGCAGCAATATCTGGGCGTCTGATCGCCGCTGGCGGAAATTTCGCAGTGCAGCGGCACGCGAAATCCCGTAGCAAGGTGGTGAAATTGAAAGGACACAACATGACCCAATCAGGTAAAACCGCAATCGTCACGGGCGGCCTTTCAGGCATGGGGCTGGCCATTGCGCGCAGGTTGGCACGCGACGGAATAGACGTGACCATCGGAACACGGCGTGGGGGTGATGCGCAGTTGGCGGGGGATCTCCTGCGCGCGCATGACCTCAACGCACAGGTCGCGGCGCTGGATGTCTGCGACGGCGCCAGTGTCGCCGGCTTTGTGGCAGATGT
>TARA_R110002020_G_scaffold63170_1_pt1 | contig 40110 bp, 28 predicted proteins | sample TARA_R110002020 | Tara Oceans TARA_R110002020 (sample SAMEA4396489) | marine metagenome | biome: Westerlies Biome; feature: [MES] marine water layer (ENVO:01000295) within the mesopelagic zone...; material: water (ENVO:00002006), including particulate matter (ENVO:01000060) such... | reverse complement strand
TCTTTTGTTTGGTTTTCTTTGGACAAGCAAAGAAAATGAAAATCGAATTATGGAAATAATATGGAAATCTAAAAACTCCCAACATTACAACAAACATCCTTAACGACCATTCCAAAATTCCCTCGGTCCTAAAATCAGGGATTTTAGGATTCCATAGCGAAGAAGTGTCCTTTCTTTTGTTTCGTTTTACTCATTACTGTTTATTTGTTTAAACCGGTATTCGTGAACCTCCTTCGTCGGTTTCATTGGACAAGCAAAGAAATCGAAGATTCACGAAAACCGTTAAAAAACAATAACAATTACTTGAGTAAAATGAAAATACGGAGATATGGTGTCTTAAAGGTCTGGATATCTTAATGCGACGTGTGTATGTTCTTAGTTCGGCCAATGACAAATCATTTATCTTAAAAGGTTCCTTTCTTTTCGGTGGGCAAAACACACCAACATAGGAGGTTCAAGAATACCGATTTTAACAGATAACACGTGATGGGCTAAAGAAAGAAGGGAGTGAAAAATTTGAATGTGGCCAAGTTTAAGTTATTAGGGCACAGTTCTGGGATGTGAAAAATATAGAGTTCTTCCTCTATAGGTTAACGACAATCTTGCATAAACACAACAATTGCTCATGATACCAGGTCTTCCTTTGATCAACTACAGCTTTTGCCTGAATATAACTGTTTGGTCATGATCTGGTCGTACCTTGGAACATAAACTATAGTGCTCAGGGTGCCCCCTGGAAAAAATATCTTCATCTTTGCCACCATTCGGGCGCTATATGGGGGTTCCTCCTTATCTTTGGATCGGTTCAAAAAAAACATGTTATGATTTTATTGACACAGTTCATGGGCGCCCTTTATGGGTTATTGGCAGTGGTTTTTGGGGCCTTTGGGGCCCATGCCCTAAAAAAGAAATTTACGGCGGAACAACTTCAGAGTTTTGAAACGGGGGTAAAATATCAGATGTACCACGCCATCATCCTTTTGGTACTGGGCTATAACTTCGGCTTTGCCATTCCCTTGGAAAGTTATATCGCATACTGTTTTATGATCGGCATCTTCTTGTTCTCCTTCAGCATTTACGGCTTGTGCCTAAGTGGCGCACAAGGAAGGAAAATGCGCTTTTTGGGACCGGTAACGCCCTTGGGGGGATTGTTCTTGGTGATTGGATGGGCCCTCTTGCTCTTTTCTTTTGTGGCGGACTTTATATAATCAATTACAGCCGCAATCGCCGCTCCCGCATCCTTTATCCGACTGTTTCTTGGATGAAAAAAGGGTCTTGGGCAAGAGGAATTTCCAGAGCAGGTAGCCAACGGCCACTGCCAAGGTAAGGTAGACCAATAAATGCTGTACCCATTCCATATTGCTTATTTTAAAAGTTGATAGGCGATCAATGCTACAATATACGCAAAAATGCTCATAAACACCAATTGTGCCGCAGGCCACTTCCAAGTATTCGTCTCCCTTTTTACTACTGCCAAAGTGCTCATGCACTGCATGGCGAATGCATAGAATAGCAAGAGGGAAATACCGGAAGCCATATTGAAGAGCGGCCTGCCCGTCTTCTGGTCCACTTCAGCGGCCATACGGTTCTGAATGGTCTCCTCTTCCTCACTGCCCACACTGTATATGGTGGCCAAGGTCCCTACAAATACTTCCCTGGCGGCAAAGGAGGTGAGCACCGCTATCCCGATTTTCCAATCGTAGCCCAACGGCCTTACCAAGGGCTCTATGGCCTTACCCATCTGTCCCATATAGGAATTCTCCAGTTTAAAACTGGCGATCTCCTCGTTTTCGGCCTTTTCAAAAAGGACCGCTTTACGGGTCTCCAAAGAATCGGAGAAGGCATTGGGGGGAATATCATAGGCACCACTTTCTATGCTGTCCCGCAATGCGGTTTGGTATGTTCTTAATTCTTCATCAATGGCAGTTTGGTTGTAATTGGAAAAGCCTTCGGCAGCTATTTTTTCCCGTACGATGCTCTCGGCATTCGAAAACCGGTCCGAATACCCATTGGAACCCAAAAACCAGAGCACAATGGAAATGGCCAAAATGATCTTCCCCGCCCCAAATACAAAACTCTTTGTTTTTTCAAGAACGGTATAGGCCACGTTTTTTACCAAGGGCAGTTTATAATTGGGCATTTCCACCACAAAGAACGACCGGTTCCGGATCTTGAGGATCTTATTGAGCACCATGGCCGAGAAAAGGGCCGCGCCAAATCCCAGCAGGTAGAGCAACATCAGGGTCAGGGCCTGGTAACTTAGTCCCCACACCCTTCCCTCGGGGATCACCAGGGCAATGATGATCAGGTATACCGGCAAACGGGCGGAACACGTGGTAAAGGGGGTCACCAAAATGGTGATGAGCCGCTCCTTCCAGTTCTCAATGGTACGGGTGGCCATTACTGCGGGAATGGCACAGGCCGTTCCGGAAATAAGGGGCACCACGCTCTTTCCGCTCAGCCCGAAGGGCCGCATGAGCCGGTCCATCAAAAACACCACCCTGCTCATATAACCGCTTTCCTCCAATAGGGAGATAAATAGGAACAGGAACGCGATCTGTGGAATAAAGATCACCACCCCGCCGATCCCCGCCAATATCCCTTCGGCGATCAGGTCTGTAAAGACCCCTGGGGGTAGGCTATCCTTTACCCACTGACTGGCGGAGGCGAAGAACCCATCGATCATGTCCATGGGATACCCGCTCCAATCGTATATGGCCTGGAAGATCAGCAATAATATCATAAAAAAGATCAGGTACCCAAAGACCTTATGGGTAAGGATCTTGTCCAGGCCCGCCCGAAAACCCTTGGCGGCGGCCAGATCTACCTTATACGCCTGTTTGAGGACCCCATTTATGAACTGGTACCTTAAAATGGTCTCTTTTTGCTGTAAGCGCTTTAATTCGGATTTTGATTTGGTAACAAAGGAAGAGGTGTCCTTGGTAAGCAATTTTTCCAAGGGGGTAAAATTCACATCCTGGGTGATCACCAACCACAACTTATACAGGTCTTCCTTTGGAAAGGTTTCCTTTAACCCTTCAAAATAACTGGGATCGATAACGGAGGTATCCACATTGGGGCCGATAGACAGGTTCCTATGATCGGCGATCAGTTCCTTGATCCGTTCCACTCCCGTGCCCTTACGGGTACTTACCAGGGCGATCTTGGTATCCAGTTTCTCCTCCAACAGGGGGATGTCCAACGAAATGCCCTTGCGCGACATCCTGTCGGCCATATTGATCACCAAGATGGTAGGGATCTTTAGGTCCTTGATCTGTGTAAAGAGCAGCAGGTTCCTTTTCAGGTTTTCCACTTCGGTGATCACCACGGCCACATCGGGAAAATCCTTGTTGTTTTTGTTCAGCAACAGTTCCACTGCCACGCTTTCGTCCAAGGAGGTGGTATTAAGGCTATAGGTTCCCGGCAAGTCCAGGATATGGGCCTTTACCCCCCGGGGAAGTTTACAGATGCCCTCTTTCTTTTCTACGGTGATGCCGGGATAGTTGCCCACCTTTTGCTTTAGTCCGGTAAGTTGGTTAAAGACGGAGGTTTTTCCGGTATTGGGATTGCCTATCAGGGCCACATTGATGCTCTTGCTCATAGGGACACTGTATCTTGAAGGAGTTCCAGTTCGATCTGTAGGGCCGTTTCCCTTCTGATGGCGATATGCGATCCGTTCACGTTTATATAGATGGGATCCCCAAAAGGGGCCACTTGTACCATTTCCACTTCGTTGCCCGGCAAACAGCCCAGTTCCAATAGTTTAATGGGCAGTATATCCCCGGAAAATTCCTTTATGATTCCCTTCTGTCCCCTCTTTAGATGTGCTACGGTCGTAATCAATTTTTATTTAGATTGATTTTAATTAAGGGCAAAAATAAAGGAAAAATATCAAATGCATGCCTAAAAACCCCCTAAATATTTGGTCCTATTCCCCAGCGTACGACTCCTGCAACAGTCTAAGGTCCTTTAGCAAGCGCTGCATTTCCCCTTCATCGGTGCCGTCATAAAACCCCCGGATGCGGCGTTCCCTATCCACTAGGATAAAGTTTTCGGTATGGATCATATCATAGGGTCCCCCGTCCCCATCGGTCTTTACGGCCAGATAGGATTTCCGTGCCAGTGCGTAGATTTCTTTTTTGGGTCCGGTGACCAAGTTCCACTTTTTGTCCACCACCCCTTTTTCAATAGCGTACTTTTTAAGTTGGGGCACCGAATCCATTTCGGGCGTCACCGAATGGGAGAGCAGCAGCACATCGGGGTCGCCCATGAGCTCTTTCTGTAATTCGCCCATGTTCTGCGTCATGATGGGACAGATGGTCGGACAGGTGGTAAAGAAGAAGTCGGCGATATATATCTTGTCCCTATAGGTATTTTGCGTAATGGTCTCCCCATTTTGATTGGTGAGCGAGAAATCGGCAATGGTATGGTATTTCTTTACGTATTGTATGGTACTGTCCACCAGTTCGGTGTTTACCATGGAAGGCTGAAAGATGGGAAGTACCTTCTTGGGCTGCAGCGCATTGTAAAACAGGTAGAGGATCACTGCCGAAAGGACGGAGAACACCACCCAGAAAAACTTGTACCTGATAAAAAAGGAGCGCATGTTTTTTTTGCAAAGGTACGGCAGTACCAAAAATGATTCAAGCGCCCGACCACTTATTCCTGCTAAAATTCCCCCAAATAAAAAGTACGGAAAAATAGTTTTTTTTTAAGAGCCTGTAAAAGTGTATTTTTGTGCGTTTTAATTTTAGAAAAATTTAGATGAGTCCAATACTGGTCCAAACCATTCAGTTTTTTTTAAGCCTCTCCCTGCTTATCGTGCTGCACGAATTGGGACACTTTATTCCCGCAAAACTGTTCAAGACACGGGTAGAGAAATTCTACCTCTTTTTCGATATCAAATTTTCACTATTTAAAAAGAAGATCGGGGAAACCGAGTACGGTATCGGTTGGTTGCCCTTGGGCGGGTATGTCAAGATTTCTGGGATGATAGACGAGAGCATGGATACCGAGGCCATGAAGGAACCCGCAAAACCCTGGGAATTTAGGAGCAAACCGGCTTGGCAGCGACTTATCATCATGTTGGGCGGGGTGACCGTGAACTTTGTACTTGCGGTGGTGATCTATATAGGGATGGCATATGCCTATGGCGATCAATACATTCCGTTGGACAGCCTTAAAGGGGGTGTATTGGTATCCGAAAAGGCCATCGGCGACAAATTGGGCGTTCGGACCGGGGATAAGATATTGGCGGTGGACGGGGAAAAAGTGGAGAACTTCAACAGCCTCTTTTTGGAGATCGTCAACGGCAACAGCATCACCATAGAACGGGACGGCAAGGTATTTGAGCAGGCCATTCCGGTGGACTTTATAGCCACCTTGTTGGAGGATGAGGACAAGGTGCGTTTCTTGGGCATAAGGCAGCCCTTTGTCATACAGGAGGTATCCAAGGATTCGCCCAACCAGAATGTGGACATTCGCAAAGGGGACGAGGTGATCGCCATCAACGGGGAGGAAATCACCTATTTTGATGAAGCCGAAGCACTTTTGCAAAAGAACAAGGGAAAGGCCGTACCAATGACCGTTAGGCGCAAGGACGGCAGCACCAAACACCTAAGGGTACAGATTACACAGGATGCCACTATAGGCGTACGTTTGGGCGCCCTTACCATGAAGGAATACGAGGACCGCGGTATCCTGAGTATCAAGACACAGAAATACAGCTTTTTGGAGGCCATCCCTGCGGGGGTGGACAAAGGGGTGACCACCCTGTCCGGATATGTAAAACAATTGAAGAAAATTTTCAATCCCGAAACGGGCGCCTATAAAGGAGTGGGCGGATTTGCCGCTATTGGGGGCATGTTCCCCGATACGTGGGACTGGCAGGTCTTCTGGGGCACCACCGCCCTGATATCCATCATTCTCGCCTTTATGAACATCCTGCCCATTCCCGCTTTGGACGGGGGCCATGTGATGTTCCTTCTGTACGAGATGGTCACCGGTAGGAAACCGAGCGACAAATTTTTGGAGTACGCACAGATGGTGGGCTTTTTTATTCTGATCGCCCTATTGTTGTTCGCCAATGGCAACGACCTCTACAAATGGCTTTTTAAATAAAGTGATTTAAACTTTTTTAATTGAAGTGAAAATTAGCTAATTTGAGTCTAATTGAAGGCTTTTTTGATCCCGGTAGATATCGGGAGCATCCGCCTGAGGCGGATGGAAGGAAAAAAGATAGGACCGAACGTTAAGAAAACAGCCACTGGCTGTTTTTAGTGAAGGGGCCAGGTGGCGCACTGGCACTAAAAAGGCAATTTTTTAACCAATTGGAAAAAGTTTAAATCACTTCAACAAAAAACCATATTTATTTGTTTGCCGTATTTGAAAAAACATATATATTTGCACCCGCCTACGGGACGCCATTGGCCCCCTTCGGCGGAACTGTCCGCCAATAGGCGACATTGACACACTCCTCCTTAGCTCAGCTGGTTAGAGCATCTGACTGTTAATCAGAGGGTCCTTGGTTCGAGCCCAAGAGGGGGAGCCCAGTGATAGCAAGCCTTTCGAGAAATCGAGAGGCTTTGTTGTTTTGGTGGGGACAACTTTTTTCAAAAGTCTTGGATCAGCTTAATTGTTGGGGACTAGGCAAAATTTATAGTTAATCTATTAAGGAAAACGCTCCATTTTTTTGTACCCAAGATGCAATCGTGCACTAATGATGTGGAATGTTCATTTATGGGCGTGTCCCTCCGGGCCGGGCTTTCTCTGCAAGGCCTCGCTCGTGCCTCGCTCCGGGCTTTACGTTCTATCCCTCACGCTAGGTAGTTGGAAAAAAAATGGCATCAGAAAACGAAAAAACCTTACGATCCAGGTGGCGAAATGATGACCGCAACACCAAAAGACCATTTGGAAATGTGGTCGGACCTATTTGCAACCCATATTTCACGTTAAAAGAATAGAACCTCAAACTATGAAAAGCAAAACAAACATAAAGTTGGAACTTTCCGATAACGAAAGAAAAAATCTGCGAAAAAACAAAATAAAGAAATCAGATATTTTGGAATATGCTTCTGATGAATTAGCAATCTTGTTAAATGTTCCAGAGGACAGGGCCAGGAAAATTTATGCTTTTGCCGATTTCCAACAAATCCCGTCAATAGGAATTGAGTTTGCCAAAGATTTGGTTTTTTTAGGTTTTTACAGCGTTGAGGAATTGAAAGGGAAAAACGGTGCGGAACTGACCGACAATTATGAAAAAAGAAAAGGTTACAAAACCGACCCGTGTGTTGAAGACCAATTTAGATTGGCTGTTGATTTTGCCAAAAACAGGGACTACTCAAAAAAATGGTGGGATTTTACCAACGCCAGAAAAAAATACAGAAGTGAAGTTGGCTATCCAAAGGACAGGCCACAAATAAATTGGACAGAAGTATTATAATGTAGTAAGGGCAGTTGCTAACAACCCATCTAAAAAAATAGGTGAAACGGTAGTGATTCGAAGCTTTTGGCACCTATCACACTTTGCGCTTATGGGCCTTCACTTGTCCATAACCACCGAAATAAATTCCAATATAGCCGAAAGATCCTTCCTGAAAATATAGAATTTACTATCTTACGTGTATAAAGGAGGATGATCCTATACAATTGCTGTGTGCCATAAGGGAAAAACCTTCGGAAAATGATAAAATTGGATAAATATGGACATCCAAATTGAAGAATTGATCAAAAAAGCGTATTCGGCCTTTAACTCTCGGGACATAAATTCCGCACTTTCTACATTTCACCCGGAAGTAGAATGGCCAAAAGCATTTGAAGGTGGGTATGTAAGTGGACATGAAGAAGTCAGAAAATACTGGACAAGCCAATGGACGGAAATAGACCCGAATGTTAAACCGATTGGATTTATTGAACGACCAAATGGAACATTTGAGGTATCGGTTTTACAACAAGTAAAAGACTTGAAAGGCGATTTAATATTTGACGGAGTCGTAAAACATATTATCACCATCGAGGACAATTTATTTCGGAGAATGGATATTGAACTTGAATAAAATAAAAAAGTACGGACGCACAACTATATCCAAGCTTCAGGAGGGCTGACGGCTTGCCGAAAGGTTTTGTTTAACGGCTATCCTCGGTTTCGGCCAGATAAGCACCACATTGCAGGACATCCCCGTCAACTTTATACCTTAAGTAATATTCGGTTTAGGGCTATTATGATAAACCAAAAAGCTTGGAGGCGTAGGTAGACCTCTATCTGTAGTGTAGCCGACATGGGCGTTAAGAGCATGTTTACGCTGGTTTGATTGAAGTGAAAATGATGGTTTTGGTTCCATATGAAGGCTTTTTGAGGTGCATGCGCCTTAGGAGGACGGGACCAGAAAAAGACAGGACCGCCCCTTAAGAAAACAGCCAGTGGCTGCTTTTAGTGAACGGGCCACGTGGCCTACCGGCACAAAAAGGGTATTTTTTGGTCATTTTTAAAGGAAAACGCCCATTTTTATCCTGATTTTAAAGTATCGACCAAAATTGGGGTACCCCCTTAAACCTTCAAATATTATTTCTATATTGCCCTTACGATTATGGCAAGAAAATTCCCATTTTATAGGCAATATGATAATAGCGACTGTGGTCCCAGTTGTCTGCGCATGATCGCAAAATTCCACGGGAGATCGTATTCCGTGGACTTTTTAAGGAATAGCTCCCACATTACCCGGGAAGGGGTCTCTTTTAGCGGTTTGGCCGAAGCCGCTGAGGAGATCGGTTTCAACACTTTGGCGGTAAGCGTACCATGGAACACCTTGGCATCGGAGGTACAGCTGCCTTGTATAGTGCATTGGCGGGAACGTCACTTTGTGGTGGTATATAAAATTAAGGGCAATCATGTATATGTCGCGGATCCGGCGCACGGACTGGTAAAATACGGAATAGATGCATTTTCGGATGGATGGACGGGTAAACCGACCGCTACCACCAATAAAGGATATGCGTTGTTATTGGAGCCCTCTCCCGAATTTAAAAGGAAAGGGGAAAAAGAAGTTGAACGGTACGATTATACCTTTTTGTTCTGGTACTTCAGACCCTATGGGAAATATATTTTTCAACTGTTTCTTGGCCTATTGGTGGGAAGCTTGCTCCAGCTGATTTTCCCTTTCCTTACCCAGGCCATGGTAGACCAAGGGATCAATTTTCAAGACCTTTCCTTTATTTATCTTGTTCTCGTTGCCCAGCTCATATTGTTCATTTCACAGTCCACGGTAGAATTGATCAGAGGTTGGATCCTGCTACATATGACCAGTAGAATAAACATCAACCTTATTTCAGATTTCCTTGTCAAGTTAATGCGGCTGCCCATCGCTTTTTTCGATTCCAAGAACACTGGTGATATTGTACAAAGGATCTATGATCATGAAAGGATTCAGGAATTCATCTCCAATACCACCCTTAACACCCTGTTCTCCGCTTTTAACCTAGTAATTTTTGGAGCTGTCCTGATCTATTATAGCGTTACTATCTTCTTGGTATTTTTGATAGGATCTATAATATATTTGGGATGGACGCTACTTTTTTTAAAAAAACGCAAAGAACTGGATTATAAGCGATTTGATAGGGCATCGGCAAACCAAAGTAGCATATACCAGTTGATTTCCGGAATGCAGGAAATAAAGCTCAATGGATCGGAGAAGCGTAGAAGGTGGGAATGGGAAGCCATACAGGTAAAACTTTTTAAAGTGTCCATTAAAGGTTTGGCACTTGCGCAGGCCCAAAATACGGGGGGACGTTTTTTTAACGAGCTAAAGAATATTTTTATCACATTTATAGCCGCAAAATCGGTGATAGATGGGAGTCTTACCCTTGGCATGATGTTGTCCGTGCAATACATCATAGGTCAGTTGAATCTCCCTATTGCCAATTTTATAACCTTTATCCAAACAGGGCAGGATGCCAAGATAAGTTTGGAACGCCTGGCCGAAATTCATAATAAACAAGATGAAGAGGAGAGCATAGGTGAAGACTTCGGGAAGCTTCCGGAGAGTAAGGACATTACCATTGAAAACCTAAGCTTTAGATATGGGGAGAAAACCTCGCCAATGGTTTTGGACAATATCAGTATTCACATCCCCGAAGGACAGGTAACGGCCATTGTCGGGGCCAGCGGAAGTGGAAAGACCACCTTGATCAGGTTGCTTTTAAAATTCTATGTGCCTTCTGAAGGAAACATACGGGTCGGACAGGTTGGGCTCCATGATATAAATACCAGGGTATGGAGGAAAAGTTGCGGCAGTGTCATGCAGGAGGGTTTCATATTCGAGGACACCGTTCTAAGAAATGTAACCGAATCGGACCCGTATGGGGAAGTGGATAAAGAAAGATTGCAACATGCCGTTTGGGTGGCCAATATAGCCGATTTTATTGAGCAATTGCCGTTGGGATATAATACAAAAATTGGTGCTAGCGGGGTCAATATAAGCGGTGGCCAAAAGCAGCGCATCCTTATAGCACGGGCCGTATACAAGGACCCCAATTATATATTCCTGGATGAGGCCACCAGTGCGCTCGACGCCAACAATGAGAAGGTTATCATGGAAAGGCTCGAAAAGTTTTATCAAAAAAAGACCGTCATAATTATTGCGCACCGGCTCAGTACGGTCAAAAATGCCGATAATATCATTGTGCTGGCCGATGGAAAAATTGCTGAGAAAGGCAATCATAGGGAACTGACACTTAAAAGGGGCATTTATTATTCATTGGTAAAAAATCAGTTGGAACTGGGAGGTTGATGCTATGGATGGACAATTTCAAAAAAGCGAACGGAAAATCCATGGGGTGGAAGAAAGATCCAGCGAGGTCCATGAGATAATGGGCAAAGCGCCCCATTGGGTAATTACGGTGGGTACATCGGTAGTGTTTGCCATTGTGATTTTACTGCTTTTGGGCGCCTCCTATATCAGTTATAATGATGTGATTCGCTCAGAAATTGAAATTACAGGTATGGCCCCGCCCGTCCACATGAAGATCGAGAATGGCATCACGACCGAGATTTTGGTGGCCCCGGGGCAAAAAGTAAAGCAGGGAGGGGCACTGGCCCTATTGGACACAGTAGTGCATTTTAAGGACGTTGTGTTTCTAAGGGGCAATATGGAACGATATGCCACCGGATTGTCGGAACTGGACTCCTTATATGGATTGTTTCCCGCCCATTTGATGCTGGGGAAGATGCAACGTGACTATACAGCTTTCCTAAAGGATTATGAAAATTATATTCTTCTTGGACAAGCTCGGGAAAATCCCAAAGGACCTCGGGAAAAAGTAAGATCCAAACTTGCCTTTCAGCAACTCGCCCGGTCGTACCAAATTCTTCTTGTGGAATTGCAACAATGGGATACCCAATATGTGGTAAGGGCACCCATTACGGGTACGGTCTCCTACGGTGCGATGGAACAAAAGGAGGATATCCAAGATCAGGTGGATGCGGTATGGTTAATGATGGTCCCCAACCGAATTGAAGGAATGATCGGGAAGATAAAACTGCCCGAAAGTAATTACGACAGGGTAAAAGAGGGGCAAAAAGTAATGATCGGCCCCCTTGGATATTCTTATGGGGAGTGGGGAAGATTATCAGGGCATATTTCGAACATCACATATGTACCCAACACAGTTGGGGAACCGTATTATCTCCTGACCGTGAAAATGGATGGATTGACGACTTCCAATGGAAAAAAACTTCCTTTTCAAGATAAAATGAAGGGGGAGGCAGAAATTGTCGTAAAAGAATCGACCGTTCTTCAGCGATTGTTTTATGAGCTTCAAAAGCTGTTGGAATAAGGCCCTTAGGGCCATTAAATGAAAAATGCAGATCATGTACCAGTTTGATGCTGCCATATCAATTTAAATGAATCGATTAAAAAGTTTGGACCGATCGTATGAAAACCATGCTACTAAGAGCGCTTAGATCGTATTTTAAAGCGCTGAACATCAAATTCCCCCAGGAAGAACTCGAACTTCAGCTCCTTAGCAATCCGCATACCCCATCCTTGTACGCCATTTCGGAAACACTGGATTTTTTGGGTATAGAGCATGTAGCTGCAAAGATTGAAAAAGGACAGGTGGGGGCGCTCCCTGAAAATTTTATTGCATTTATTGATGGGGAGGACGGCTCTCCCTATTTTTCCCATGTGCGCAAAAAGGGCGATGGGTTCTATCTGAATGTGGAGAAAAGAAATATTGCCCAGATGGATTTTCTGGAAATTTGGAACGGGGTCGTTCTCCTGGCGGAACGGAATGCAAAAGAAGGTTTTTCCAAGGGCCAATGGACGCACTTAATGGGAATGCCCCTCGTTTTGTTGATAGGCTTACTGCTTTGGGAAAATCCTATGGCCATTGCTTTTTCTATCCTTGGTCTCATGGGTTTATATATTTCCGCGGAAATATTCGTTACATCCATTAATAGGGCTTCCGTGTTGGGAAAGAAAGTATGTGGGGGCAACGATGTATCGGGATGTGAGAAAGTGATCAATTCCGAAAAATACAATTTGGGAGGTTTTACGCCCAATGATGTGCTGTTCGCTTTTTTCGCAGCTACCTTGGGTACGCTCCTGTTCACTAAAAGTCTTGGGTTGGCGCATGTGGTGGTGTATCTTTTGTCCATTGTGGGACTTTTTGCCACCATCGCCGCACAGGCGTTCGTGCTCAAAGCATGGTGCAGGCTTTGCCTTTTGGCCAGTGGGGTGATCTTCATCCAAGCCATGCTGGTATTTTTCACAACGGCATATGGTACCGTCGTTATCGGGTTGCCTTCAAAAGCCGACCTGGAAGGGATGGGTATTTTGGGACTGTTATTCGGAATGGCCCTTATTTTTGTTCAAAACTACAGGAAAGTCCAAAAACGGAATGTCGGACTTAGCACCTCGGAAATAGAATTGCTAAAGTTCAAAAGATTGCCCCAAATAATTGGATACGTACTTAAGGATGCACAAAAATTGAGGTTGTCCCGGGAAGCCGATCAACTGCAATTTGGCAATGCAAACGCTTTGCATTCTGTCACCTTGGTACTTTCCCTTAGCTGCAAGTATTGCAAGGATGCCTTTTTTAAATTGCTGTATTTATATAAGAAGCGGGGAAACGACCTTGCCTTTCGGATCGTACTGAACCACTACGACCCCTCCATCAAAAAACAAAATACGGTTGCTGCCTTCCTTATAGAAACATTTGATAGGAAAGATCCCGACCTATTTCTGGAAAAAATGCAGATGTGGTTTAAGGCCCAGAACAATCTAAGATCGGAAACTGATGGCCGGACCTACGCACGTGGGATGGAAATTCTGGGCCTTCATCGTGCATGGTGCGAAAGGAACAAAATCTACCAAACGCCCACCCTGATCATAGACGAATCCATAATTCCCTACTACTATGATGCCGATTTTCTGGAGGATTTTCTGGATGTGCTTTCTGAGGAAACAACTCAGTAATCCTACGTTATTTATGAAAATGATAAGTTAGTTGTGAAATTATTGATGATATATATATTTTTCCTTGTTTAAAAGTAAGAAAATACATATATTTAAGAAGTCTATTTTTTGGGTCGATCTCTCAAACCTCTTATTGAAATTGTGGGAAAATTAATTGTATTTATTATGAAAACATTAAGCCTGAAAAACCTGAAAGGCCAAGCCTTGAACAGCGCCGAAATGAAAAACATCAAAGGAGCAGTGGGCAGTTTCTGCTATCCGGATTATTATTGCGGGGCCTACTACTGTGCCAATGTAAATCCAAATGCTTGTTGCTGCCCATAATTGGGTCGGCCTTTTGTGCGTTTGAAGTACGGTACGGATCTCGATCAAGGTCCGAAATCTTTTTCGGATTTCGGACTTTTTATTTTACCACCAAAAATGTACGGTAGTAAAGTACCTGTCCCGTAACAAAGTCCAGAAGGATCGGGTTTAGCTCTTTGGGTTCTTCATTTAGGGCATTGGCCATGAGGGCAAGGAGTTCATTATATGAAAAGGTCTCCGAAAATTCCAGAAGGTCCAGTAATATACTGTTAAGGTTGGTCAGGCACAGTTCCTTGGGGGCCAGTTCCAAAAAACTGGGGATGAACAGATACTTTGTAATGGATTCTCCTTCTTCCGGATTTGAAGAACTCGACCACGGGAACCTACTGCTGACCAGACAGTCGACAAGGTTCGGGTTGATTCGAAATTCACTCCCCTGCTTTTCCTCTTTTGATTTATTGCAAAAATAGATGGCCAAACGCAACTCCTCCGTGGCCATATGGGAAGCCTTGTGCCCTTTCTCCAGAATTTGGTATCGCTGTGCTTCAAGTGACCGGAAGTCCGCTATGTACTTTTCCATAATGGGGAATTGTCGCGTCCATTTTTCCAGACTGTCGAAGACCTGCTTCTTCTCTCCGCCGTGCAGGAAACGGGAGATTTCAATGCCGTTGTCGTTCAGCCCCATTTTAGGGCGCAGCAGGCGAAGAAAGCTTTTTCTGGTATTCATTTCCTTTCTTTTTTAAAAACTTCCTGTAAACGGTTATAGTAATCCGGAAATTCCAAATACAATCTTGCCACCACCTGCTCCAAAAATTCTGTTGATTTTTTAAGATGGCTTATTAAATGTATGTACCGTGCTTTTTGGGGAACATCGTGAAAAGCTGCAAAGTTTGGTTCCGCAGAGCTTTTCGGAAAGAGCGGGGATATGCTTATACTTTTCTTTTCCAGCATATTACTGAGCAAAAATTGCTCATAATACAGGTTGAAGAGTCCGGTGTTCATCCCATCCAATTTTTCCATATTTTGGTCGATCAGGGCAAAGGCCTTTTCCGTATAGGCCTGAAATAAGGGCAGATCATGTCCTCCAATAATACCGGCGTTCAGCAACTTCATGTCACCATTTAGATCTGCCCTGAACTCTATGGGCACGTTCTTAAAATGGGAATGGACATAGGGGTGGATTTCTTTGTATTGGTCCGTATCGATATCAAAGCTCTGACAAAAAACGGGACTATCAAGGATCGAATCCAAAATAGGGCCGAAAATAAATACATCGCCATCAATATGGCAGAAAGGTTCTTGTTGGGTGCGGTAGGTATGTAGTTTCCCCAATGCCCACAATCCCCCGTGATAATCATCCAGGGCGTTCAGGCCATCCGAAAATGAAACATAGGGCAGCCCCAGTATTTCCTTAAAAAAGTATAGCCCTTTGCTGTCGGTTATTAGATGTAGGTTTGGATAGTATTTCTTAATGGACAGACAACTATAGGTCCAAGAACAATAAAATAAATAGGCACTTGGAAATCCACCATTATGACGGTAGTTCCAATTATCTTGATTAAGGGCATCATCAAACGGCTTTGACCAAAAAGATTGAACAAATTTCATGGGTACTAAAGATATAATTTATGTAAGAAATTTCCATTTTTTTAGTGGAATGTTTCGCAATACTGCTTCCAAGGGATGCCCTGATATGGATTTTAACCTTGCTTTCCATTGAATATGAACAGTCCTTTTTGTAGGGCCCTAAACGGAGAAAAAATATATTTTTACTATTTGTATTAAGTCTAAATAATAATAAATATGTATTATTGCACTTTTAAAAAAAACCACCAATGAAAAATTTCTATTGCTTATTAAGTGCATTTATTCTAATCCAAAGCTTCCTGACAGCCCAGACCACCGTACGGGGAAAGGTAGTGGATCAGGAAGGGGAGCCCCTGATGGGCGCCAATATCACCCTTTCCCCAAACCAAGGTACGGTCACCGATTACGACGGACAATATATCCTTAAAGGACTATCTCCGGGAACCTATACCTTAAAGGTCACTTTTATAGGGTTTATTTCACAGAGCAGATCCCTCTCCGTTGACGACCAAGCGAACCTTACAATGGACTTTGCCCTACTGCCTTCCAGCGAACAGCTACAGGAGGTGGAGATAACGGGAAGAAGGGAAAAATCGTACAAAAACAACCTCACCTTTGCCGCCACCAAGACCGCTACGGCCATAAAGGATATTCCCCAGGCCATTAGTTATGTCACCAAGGAGGTCTTTGCCGATCAACAGGCCTACAGGGTAAACGATGTGATCAAGAACATTAGTGGAGTGAACATGTATTCCTATTACGATGATTTTAGCTTTCGCGGATTCCGTTCGGGCGATACCTATATCAACGGCCTTCGGGTCGTGGGCCTTTTCGGACCCGAGCCCTTACTGGCCAATATAGAACGTGTTGAGGTCATAAAGGGTCCCGCTTCGGCCATGTTCGGAAATTCCATTCCCGGGGGCATCATGAACAGGGTCACCAAAAAACCATTGGCCCAAGATCGAAAGGCCATCAATTTTACCCTGGGCAGTTATAACACCTTGAGGACAACGGCAGATTTTACAGGTCCGATCAACGAAAAGCAAACCTTGTTGTACCGCCTTAACCTGGCCTATGAAAATTCGGATTCCTTTAGGGACCTCCAAGAATTCAAGTCCTATGTCATCGCTCCTTCCATTTCCTTCCTGCCTACGGACAGGACACAGATCAATTTTGATCTTGTGATCACCAATTTTGATGGAAAATTAGACCGGGGACAGCCTATTTTCGGAGCCACTGCCGGTACCGATATATACGCAACCCCGGTTTCCTTCGCCATAGGACAGACCAGTGATTTCCATAAAAGCGATGTGGTCTATTCCACAATTTCCCTTAACCATCAGTTCTCGGACAATCTTTCCTTTAATGCTTCCTATATCAAGTACCTTTTTGAGGAGGATCTGGAAGAGCACCGTACCTCCAATCAATTTGCCGTTGATTCCAATGGGGAGCCCATTCCCACCCTAATGGGCATGCAGGTAATCACGAGACAGGGGCAGACGATCGCCGACAACCTATCCACCTACTTTGTTTATAAGGCCAAAACGGGCAATTTGGAACATAAGATCGTGGCGGGCTTTGACTATAATGAACAGAAACAGCCCGTGGGCAATGCACAGTCCTTTGCAAGGGGATACCTCCTGGAAGGGGGCGGTGCATCCAGCAGTGCCGCGGATTTCGCCAATTTTTTACGGGATGAAAACGGCAACCCCGTTCCCAACGTTTCCCATTTTGACCTCCAAAATCCCACCTACAACGTGGCCCGTCTGAGTGATTACATATTTGAAAACTCCCCCTCCGACCCTACCAAATATTACTCCTATGGGTTTTATGTCCAAGATCAGATCAAATGGAAAAAATTTCAGCTGTTGTTGGGCGGTAGACAGGAATACTACAACGATGTGTCCAATTTTGATCAGCCTGATGAAGAGGTCACAACCCAAAATAAGTTCCTTCCCCGTATAGGACTGGTCTATTCCGTTACGCCTAATGTCAATCTATATGGCACCTATACCGAAAGTTTTCAGCCACAAGGGGTAGCGGCCCTTACCAATCCGCAAGCGGGAGGGCCTTTCGATCCGGTAAATGCTTATATGTTGGAAACGGGGGCCAAAGGTGAATTTTTCAATAACCGCTTGGCTGCCAACCTAGCGGTCTATTTCATCGAAAACAACAACATCCTTGTCAACGCCAATGATACCGACAATCCCGAACTGCTCCGGCAACGGGGACAGGAAGAATCCAAAGGAATTGAATTGGACATCAATGGACGGATACTCCCCAATCTTAGCCTCACCGCCAACTATGCCTACAGCAATGCAACCATTACCGAAAGTGACAATGTGGAAGAAATAGGGACCAGAAAAGAGAACGCTCCCTTGCACCAAGGGGGTATCTTTGGAAAATACAGTTTTCTGTACGGAAAAATGAAAGGCATCGGATTTACGTTGGGCGGTAATTTTGTGGGGGAACGGAATACCATGGAACCCACATTGCAACTACCATCGTATGCGGTCATGGATGCCGGGGTCTCCTATGAAGTCGACAAGTTCAGCATCCGGTTCTTGGTCAACAACCTAACGGACAAGACCCACTGGGTAGGTGGTTATAGTTATACGCGTTTATATCCGGGAACCCCAAGAAGTTATCTTTTAAGCGTGGGTTATACCTTCTAAAATGAAATTGGATAAAAAAATATTCTTTAAGATCCACAGCTGGATCGGGGTAAAGCTCAGTATTCTGTTTTTTATTGTCTGTTTTTCGGGCACCTTGGCCACGTTGAGCCACGAGATGGATTGGCTGTTCACTCCAGCCATGCGGGCGAGTCCCCAAAAGGAATATGCCTCCCACAATCTGATCGTGGCCAATTTTAGGGAAGCCTACCCAAATGCCCATATTCAGTATTGGATGCGTTCCGAAGAACCCTATCTCTGCGATATCCTATATAAAATGGAAGGAGATCGGCTGAGCTATGTTTTTGCCAATCCATATACGGGGAAAATACAAGGGGAGTCGGCCATCACCATACAGCGCTTTTTTAGGGACCTGCATTATTTCCTGTTCATTCCGTTCCAGGTGGGAAATTTTCTGGTGCTTTTCTTTGGATTCCTTTTGCTGATCTCCTTAGTGACCGCCCTGTTGTTCTATAAGAAATGGTGGCGCAAGCTGTTTGAACTGAAAAGGGGAAAAGGGCCGCTGGTACTTTTCCGGAGCCTCCACCGATTGGTCGGACTTTGGTCCATCCCCTTTACCCTGTTATTTTCGATTACGGGGATCTGGTATTTTATAGAGCGGGCCAATATCGGTGGAATCGGGACCGAGGTAAACCCCCCACAACCACAATTGGCTATAACCGATACGACCTCGAATATGGCATCCGATGTGCATATAGGTTTTAAAATCGATTATGATAGGGCCATCGCAGTGGCCAAAAAAGAAATCCCCGGCCTGGTTGTAGGTAATGTGTATGTTCCGCAAAAGCAGGAAAATACGTTGGGCCTCGTAGGCAAGAGCCATGTTCCCTTGGTCCGCCAACGGGCCAATAGGGTTCATATAGATCCCCGGTCCTATAAGGTTGTCTCATCCCAGAAGGCCGATCGGATAAGCACCACAATGTGGATCAACGATATTGCAGATCCCCTACACTTTGGGTATTGGGGAGGGCTGCCTACAAAACTGATCTGGTTTGTATTCGGGCTGGGTATATCTTCCCTTGTACTTACCGGAATATGGATCACCATGAAGCGACAGGCCATTAAGCGAAAACAGGCCCATAGGCCCCACCGCCCATGGCAATATGTAAACTGGGCCGTCTACGGAATTATGGCGGTATTTATGTACTTAAACCTTATAGGAAGATATAGGGCATCCTTCCATGCGTTGGGCGTTATAACCATCGGCTGGCTAATTTTTCTTTTTCTTTGTTACTATATATTTGTCCATCGCTTGAAAAAAGCAGTGGATAGGGCCGAGTAAGTTTTAATACAATTATACGATGGACTGACCCGCCCGGGGTAAGGGCCATGATCCAATCGCCGCGCAAATCGTACAGTTCCGGCACCAAATAACCTATATTGACCACCACAATGTCCGTTTCCCTAGGGTTTAGCCCTAAGCTAATCGTCTTCATGGTGTTCGGGTTGGCGTTTTCAAGTGTAGCAAAACGGCTCGTTCAAAATTGCCTCTTTTTACAAATGAACATTTCTCCATTAAGTATAAAGAAAGCGCATATTATTATACTTAATCTAATGTAAAGTATAATAACGAACATGATTATTATACCTTTTATGTACTTGTTGTATAACAACCTATTCTTTTATTAAAGGTAACGATGGAAAATTTCAAATCGGTGTACCATACAGGTCTGGTTGTTATAAAGGTTTTCTGCCCAACTACATTATAGCAGCGATTTACCCTTCACATTTAATTGTCCGACAACGGGATCAACCGGGCCCTTAGATCGGGTTCCTCCATGGTACTGTCCAACGGGAACATGGGCCGTTGGATGTGTTTATGCCCCAGCCGTTCCAAATCTTGGTCCACCCCGCCCGGGGTAAGGGCCATGATCCAATCGCCGCGCATATCGTACAGTTCCGGCACCAAATAACCTATTTTGACCACCACAATGTCAGTTTCCCTAGGGTTTAGCCCCAAACGGGCAAAATCGTCTTCATGGTGATAGGGCTTGCGTTTTTTGGTAACGATTACGGAAATACTGCCCACCTTGACCACCACCTCGGTCTCGGCGTGGGGGTCACCTTCCACAAGGGCGGTAACGGTACCCTTAAGGGTCAAGGGAGGGGCATACCGATCATCCACCATGGCCCCTACGGGAGCCTCAACAGTTCCCCCCACGCCCACTTCCTGGGCTTGTTCCACCAGTTCGGGACCAGGAATGGAAGCATAGATCATGGAGGGGCCGTCAGCAGTCCCGAATTCGGGTTGCGCCAACAAACGCTGCAACGTCCAAGTTACGTCCCCTGCCCCGCCGGCCGTGGGATTATCGCCCATATCACTGATCATAAAGGGCCGTTTGGTACTGGCCAGTGCCTTTTCCAAACTTTCGGAAAGCGTCGCGGTAGGGGCCACAAATTCAAATTGGTACCTAACGTCCCAAAAGCGCTGTGCCAACCGTTCGGCCGTTTGTACCACGTTCTCCCTATCGTCCCCCGTTACCATGACCACGGCATTGTTCCGGGGTTCATCTGCCCAAGCGTATCCCACCCAAATGGCGGCATCCACCACTCCCTCTTGCGCGGCAGCGGGTGCCACTTCGGAATAAAGTCCCTTGCCCGGCTCTATACGGGTACTGGTCTTTTCACCGGGCAGGAGGATGGGAACAGGGACCCAAGCTTTATAAGCGGGCTTCCCCAGGCCTTTTTCCAATCGTTCCAACAGATTGTCCACCGCCCTCTTTTTGGATTCCAATGCATCTTCATGCGGAGCCATTCGGTAACAAGTGATCAGGTCCGTATGCTTGGCCAAGCGGGGCGATACATTTCCATGTAGGTCCATGGAGGTTGAAATAAGGGTATTTTTGCCCACCACTTCCCGTATCCGAACAATAAAATCCCCTTCCGGATCGTCCAGGCCCACAACGCTCATGGCCCCATGGATATCAAAAAAGAGTCCCTCGTACGGACCATTTTTTTTGAGTATTTCCAAGGTTTTGTTCACCAGGGATTCATAGGCCTCCCTGCTCACGATTCCCCCAGGAATGGCACTGCCCTTTAAGATAGGTACCCATTCTGCACGTTTGCGATCTAGGGAGTCGGTGGCCAAAAAAGGGTACAGGGAAAAGATGTCTTCCCCCGTCTTGGCATGAAAGGCCTCTTCTTCCGTAACAGCTGGGGAAAAGGTGCTGGATTCAATGGCGAGCCCGGCTATGGCGATACGGGGCAGTTTTTTGTCCGACTTGGATTCGGAGCAACTTAAAAATAAGATCAGACAGGGAATTAGAAGCAGGATATTGCGCATGTTGTTACCAATTGGGTGAAAGGAATCCCAAGATACTAAAAATGTCCATATTGAAGTGGATGATTTTGGCAACCCGGGGGATATCCCCCCTTTGAAGGGGGCGAGGGGGGTGTTCTCCCGTACGGCTCAAGTTCGGGAACATCTTCACTTGATGACCAAGTAGCTCTGCTACGGCCCAACTTCATAACCGATTTTGTGGCGCTGTTATCCGGTCATTAACCTGGATTTGCCCTGTTCGCGACGTATTCCCCCTTTAAAGGGGGTTAGGGGGATGTTCTGTACAGCTGGGGTTAGAAGGATGTTCTCCCTCTACAGCTCAAGTACGGTACTAATTTTATTGGGCGGTCATTAATTCGATCTTCCCCCCGTTCTTAAAAAGGTCGTGGGAAATAAAATAGCCCCCGTTTTCGGCATCCCCAACCTTGATTCCCTCCAATTTTCTGCCCTTGTTCGGATTTTGTATCAGCAGTTCCTTCCCGTTCCCCACTTTCCACCGGACCTCATCAAAAATAGGTACGGTAACCAGGTATTCCGGGTCGGCGGGAGAGAGCGGGTAAAGGCCCAGGGCACTGAATACGTACCAAGACGACATTTCCCCGGCATCATCCATTCCGGACAGCGCCAGGCCGTGTTCCCCTATCCCATAGTAATCGGACAACAACCTATCTATGATCGCTTGCGATTTTTCGGGCCTGTCCACAAAATAATAGGCAAAAGGGGCCTCGTGGTCCGGTTGGTTCCCGTGGCAATATTGTCCCATAAACCCTGATACGTTCCTGGCAATATGCTGGGGATTCCAAGGTGTCGTAAACAACGAATCCAATTTGCTTTCAAAATCTTGCTTGCCTCCATAGAGCGTTACCAGTCCTTCCATATCATGGGGCGCGTAAAAGGAAAGCTGCCATGCGTTGGCCTCCCGGTACATGTATTCATAGTAGGGATATTGTGGGTCAAAGGGCGTTATCCAATCGCCGTTGTCCAAACGGCCGCGCATAAATTTGGTCTTGGCGTCGAACATGTTTTTGTAGTTATAAGACCTTTTTTTCAGATCGTTGTAATGGGTGGTGTCGTTCATGGCCTTGGCCAACAGGGCCAAAGAATGGTCGTCATAGGCGTATTCCAATGTTTTGGACACCCCTGCCTTTGCTTTGGTCTCCACATGGGGATCGGCTACCTCCGGATCGGATATAAATCCTTTTTCGATATATTCCGAAATAAAAGGTCGGGTACCGCCCTCCTTGTAGGCATTGTTCAGCAACAGTGCATAGGCCTTTTCCACATCAAAATCACCTATTCCGCGTAAATAGGACCCCGTGATAAAGGGCGCTGCATGGTCGCCATGGAAAAAAGTAGGTATAAACCCCTTTAGCTCCCCTTTATCGATAATGGACTTGATCACATTATTGGTAACCTCCGGGGACACGAGCCCCAAAAGAACCAGTTTGTTCCGGTAGGTATCCCATAGGGAAGGCAAGGTGTAATAATCGAAGCCCTTGTTCTGGGTATTGCCCTCCTCATCCGTAAATTCTCCGTTGGCATCACTGCGCAATGCCGGCCAAAGGAAAGATCTGTAAAAGGAGGAATAGAAAAGCTGCTTCTCCCGTTCACTGCCACCTGAAACCTGGATCTTGGACAAAAGCGCTTCCCAAGTGTCCTCCCCCTTTCGGTGGATGGCGTCCAGATCGTCGTTGCCAATTTCCTTTTGTAGGTTTTCGGCGGCATTTTTTACGCTTACAAATGAGAGTCCGATACGCAGCGTTACCGGGGTATCCCCATCTTCCAAGGTGATAATGGCATATCCTTCGCTTTTGCCCTTGTCCTTGATTTCCATAGCCGTAATGGACTGATCAAGGGAGGCATAAAAATAGATCTTGTCCCCATGGCGGCCCATTTGTTGGTACCCGCTAAGGGCATCGGTGCCAATTTGCTCCACTGTCCAGTCCGAAACCCTATTATTGGACCTTCCCAGATCAAAAAGAATCCTTCTCCCGGTCGTGTCGGCATAGGTATATTCATGTATTCCGCACCGCAGGGTGGAACTGAGCCTTACCTGTACCCCATACTCCTTTAATTGTACGCCATAATAAGCAGGGGATGCTTTTTCATCCGCATGGTCAAAAGTTGATGAAAAAGGGAATTCGGCTTTTGGGGAAAGAGGCAGGACAGGAATATTACAGAGGTTCCAGTGGCCTTTGTTGGTATGTGCAAATCCCAGGATCTGCGTATCCTCATATTCATAGCCGGCCCCGCTGCCATACTCGGTAATGGGACTTAGTTGTACCATGGCATTGGGAAGGGAAGATCCCGGATAGGTAAGTCCGGCCCATACGCGCCAATTTTCGGGCGGGGTATACCCGATCGATTTGGGATCCGTTAAGGGCGCGGTGCCCAAAAAGGGATTTACATAAGAGGTGAGTGCCCGTTTCTTGTCACTTTCAGTGGATTTTTTGGAGGGTTCCTGCTTGCAGCCGTTTAAAAGGAGGATGACCGCCAGCAAAAATGAATTTTTTAATGCTGTCATTTTATATGGTAAAATTGTTTGCCCCTTAGGGTGATTCATTGGTGATCCGAACTGGCCCTGCATTTTCCGCTATGGGTTTTATCCAGGGTTTTGTTACGCCCTTAGCAATTCCGGATCGTTCCGATAGGTCTTCCATAAAAGTTCCCCAAAGAGGGTATTTGCCCATGCGAACCAAGACCTCGAGAAATTTTTTGGGTCGTCCTTATGGAAGGATTCGTGCATAAAACCTGTATCGCCATGGGTGTCCTTCAACATTTTTATACACTCCTTGATTTCCTGTGGGTCTGAACTGGTAAGACCCCGCATGGTTATGGCCATGGGCCATATCATATCCATGCCCACATGTGGACCCCCTATTCCGGCCGCGGCCTTGCCCTTAAAAAAGAAGGGGTTGTCCAGGGACCAAACAAACTTTCGGGTATTCAGATAAACGGGATCTTTTGCATCTACCGCTCCCAAATAGGGAAGGGACAATAGACTGGGCACATTGGCATCGTCCATTAACAGATGATTGCCATAGCCATCCACCTCAAAAGCGTAGATATCCCCATAGGTCGGATGGGCCACGATCGCATGTTGTTTTAACGCTTGGTCGACTTCCGATGCCAAAGTCCGCATTTCTGAAGCGGTGGCGGAATCGTTCGCCAGTTCCTCCATCATTTCGGCTGATTGTTGTAGGCTCACCACGGCAAAAAAATTGGAAGGCACCAAAAAGGAAAACACACTGGCATCATCACTTGGCCTAAAGGCCGAGCATATAAGTCCCACTGGTTTTACAGGGTACCCATATCCCTTGAGCGCCCTGGTATCCGTAGCGTTTACCGTTTCCCTTTGGAAGGAATACGGCCCGGGCCCATTTTTTTGCTGTTGGTCCCGAAAGACCTGCAGTATCGATTTCATGGCCGCCTGCCAGTCGGTCCCGAAAGGGGAGGTGTCGCCCGTAGTCTTCCAATAATGATATCCTAAACGGATGGGGTAACATAGGGAATCGATTTCCCATTTCCGTTCGTGGACCCCCGGTTTCATGTCGGTCTTATCAGTGGTCCACTCCCCTTTTTTGGAGCGATCGTCATAGAAGGCATTTGCATAGGGGTCTTTTAGGATATATGTGGTCTGTCTATTGATGACCCCTGCGATAAGATCCTTTAGGGAACTGTCCTTGTCCACAAAGGCCATATAGGGCCAGACCTGGGCAGAACTATCTCGGAGCCACATGGCATCGATATCGCCCGTAATGACATAGGTATCCGGTTTTCCCCCATTTTTGGCAAAGGTTACCGTAGTATCCAAGGTATTTGGAAAACAGTTGTTGAACAGCCAGGAAAGCTCTGGATCTTTTACGTTCGATTGAAATTCGGCGATGGCCTTTTCAATGGCATTGCTTTCAAAATTCCTTTTTCCCTTGGGGATCCTGACCGTCGGAAATGCTTGTGGGCCGCCATTGGCCATTATGTCAAAGGGACTGGCAAGGGCCAGACCGCCCGCTAGGGCGGTATTTCTTATAAATTTTCTTCTTTGCATCGGTTCACTTGTTTCTTTACTCAAATATACCATCCTTTTCCAAAAGTGCCGCCGCCTCGATCAGCATCAACCCGCTCAATTGGGTGGTAAGGTCCGTTTTTCCCGAAGGGGTGTTCCTCCAGTTGGGACTTGCCAACATACTTGGCCTTGCAAGGCCCTGATCGTAAAAGGTTTCCGCATTGAACCGTAAAAAGTCCACAAAATCCTCCCGGTCGCTTGCATTTATCTCGGGTTGTTGGATCAGTTCCGTAAAGTAGCGTACCAAAATTCCCTTAAAAAGGCCTCCATCCCCTTCGCCCTCGTCCCTGAGCACACCTTCGGTGGTCAGTTTTGGACTGGTCATCAGTGCCTTTGCCGATTTTAGGGCATCATTGAGATATCCCTGCTCCTTGGTGGTATTGTACAGTTTGAGCCCCGCACCGATATAGGTGCCCATATTATAGGTAAATACCCAGTCTTTCTGGATCACGGCCTCCCCGTTCTGCTCGGAGATATTGTCCCAAACCAGTCCCGAAGCGGGATCTACTAAGGTGTTTTTTTCCCAAGCGTAGATTTTTTCCGCCCATTCAAGATCTTCGGGGTCTGCATCCAATTCGTATAAACGCATTGCCAAGACCGCTGCCGGACCATTGGAAACCGCATTTTTTTGTGTTGGGGTGTCCTGTTTCCAAGTGATGCCCCCGCCAAAAACGTCATCCGTCCAACTGGTCTTTATCACTTCCCAGAGGTAATCGGCCACATCTTTGTATTCTTGATCATTGGTGGCCACAAAGGCACGGACGCATGAATTGGCCAACCACAACATATCATCGTTGAAGACATTGTTATAGCTGCCCCCATTTTTGATCTCGATTCCCTGTACCAAGGCCTTCATCTGGGGCAGGTAGGTTTCATTGCCCGTACGGACATATCCGTCGACCAACGTATGAAGGGCATGTGCATTGGGCCAGTAATTGAAATTCGTATTTCCCGCGTTATCCTGTATAAAGGTCCCATCGGACCCCAAATAGGTATTATAAGTTGCAAGTTGCATGGAATCTGCAGTTGCCTGCCAAGTATAATCAAAACCCTCGGTTTCCTCCCCGGATGGCTCCCTTAAGGGAACGGGGTCCTCGGTGCAGGAGGTCAGTAGAAAGAGACCAAAGAGGCCGAACACTATTTTTTGAGGTAAATTATAATTTTTCATCTCTTGATGTTTAACGGTTTTTTATGCTCACAAGGTGAGGTTTATATGGGTGCCCTTCGCAAATGTTCGCTGTTGTTCCATTCCACATAGCTTGACCGGGGCGGGGCAAATTGATCCTTCCATGGCATCCGCCCCCTTTTTAAAAGCGGGGGCAGATGTATGGAATTATCCTTTAGGTCCACCAAGGAAATCTTGGGGGCCTTTGATTGTTTACAGGACTGTTACCAAATGTGTATAGGCAGGTGCCGATGCATTGAATATGATCGAGATATCCACATTGCTGTTGTCCACGGCATCTCCAAATTTATAGGAGTTTGCCCAATAGTCATCCGATACTGGGACCATATACCAGTAGGCTTCTGGGGAATCGGCATTTGGCCTTTGGTTATCGGCATTGGTGCTGCCGTACCATTCCTCTACAGTGCTGCCATCGATGTTCAACGTAAACTTGAACTTATAGCGTTCATCCCTTCCCCAGGACTCCTGTCTAAACTCTATAAATTTATCCAATGCTTCCCAGGTTCCATTACCGGCATATTCAAAATCGAACAGGTATTCGCCGTTGGGAGGGAACCAAAGCTCCACTCTTTCCACTTGGGCCATTGTCACCTTTCCATCACTGAAATCGATTCGGATCCTATGGACCGTTTCTTCCCCTTCGTAGGTAGCCGCTCCGTCCTTTTTAAGGTCGGCACCACTGATGAAATAGGTCTCCGGGGTACCGGCATTACGGGTCACAAACTGATATTCGCCCGCTTTTAACGAGGTATATACCTCAAAAGTGGTGGCCCCGATCTTTTTAACGGGAACCGCACTTCCCAGGTCCGCACCACCTTCCGTGGCCGAACCGGTCACAAACAGTTCGTCCGGGGTCGGAAACCCGCCTGGACGCTCCACTTCCATAAGATGGGCGGTGGCCGAATGTTGGATGTTCAGGCCTTTGGAAGACCGTACCGTCCATTTTAGTTTGCCGGTACTTTCCGCTTGGATCCCTGCCATTTCCGCAATTCTATTGAGTTCCGAAAAAGGAAGGTTCAAGGTTCTTTGGAAGCCCTTTCCATCAGAAGGGGTCACGTAGATCGGATCCGAGAAATCACCGTCCTCGGTATCGAAGACCACATCGTACAGCACCACTCCATTGTCCTCCGCTTTGGCGGCCTCCCATTCAAAAAGTGCGGAACTCTGCGCCCCTAGGTTAAAGAACTTATTGTCCTCCGGCGCATAAAGGGCGTTTACGGGAGAGACATTGGTATTGGAAAGTGTATCATCATCCTCACAGCTTAAGGTAAGGATCGTCATTGCTATCAGGAACAGTTTGGAATATATTGTTTTCATAATAGAATATTTTAGTGATTATTAGTTTGGCTACCAGCCTGGATTTTGTGTCAGATTCGGGTTTATAAGGCGTTCATCCCGGGGCACGGGCCATAAATAGTGTTTCCCAGGATCGAAGGTCCTTAGGTTTACCCGTATATACCCATTGTCTTGGGAAGCGGGGCCGTATTGTGCCCCATGGGCCCAACCGTTCAGTACATCTTCCGCTATTTCCCATCGTCGGATATCAAAGATGCGAAGTCCTTCCATTCCCAGTTCCACCCGTCGTTCGTTTCGGATCAGCTCTTGCAGTTGTGACTGCCCAAGGGCCGCATTGAAAGTGGTGGCCGCAGGGTCGGTAAAGCCGGCACGTTCACGTAGTGCCCCTATGGTGAGGTCCCAAACCGCTTGGTCAAATTGTCCCAGTTCATTTTTGGCCTCGGCGTACATCAACAGCACATCGGCATAACGGATCAACATTAGGTTAAGGCCCGAGTTAAGGCTGGATTGATGTGTTGGATCAAAGTATTTTCTGGTATAATATCCGGTGGCAGTTGCCGAAGACCCTGGTACATACTCGTCTACCGCATTATCAGGGGAAGAGCCGGGTTCTATATAGATCGTACGGGTAGTTCCGTCCTCTTCCTTCCACTCATAACCGTGGTATACAATGGTATGGGTAAGCCGTGGATCTCTGTTTACATACGGGTTCCCTTCATCGTATCCAGATCCGGCAGCATCAATGGACTGTCCGTTTAGCATGGGGTAACTATCCACCAATTCCTGGGTGGCCGCAAGGGCGTTGAGCCTCGCTCCGGCCGATAGGGGCGCCATATCGAAAAATTCGCCCCACATCCTAAATTCTGGAACATACTGCAAACTTAGGATATCCTCGCTGTTATACTCGTTTTCGGGAAGGAACAGTCCCTCGTAGGAAGGAAAGAGCGCATAACTGCCGTTGCTGCTGCTGTTGATCAGCCTTTCGCAGGTGGAAACCACTTCCTCCCAGCGGCCTTCGTATAGAAGCACCCTTGCCTTAAGGGCTATGGCCGCCCCGCTGCTGATCTTGCCACGTTCGGCTTCCGAATATTCCGTATTGGTGGGCAATACGGCGGCGGCCGCTTCCAGTTCGTCCAAGATAAATTGCAGTACCTCCGCTTTGGGGGAACGAGCAATGGATTGGGCTTCCTCCAGGGAAATATCTTGGGGAACAAGGGGAATATCACCAAACCATGTCATTAACTGGAAATGTTGGTATGCCCTTAAAAAACGGGCCTCCCCGATCATTTGGGCCTTAACGGCCTCATCCGCATCGGGCACCCTGTCTATATTCTCCAAAAAGAGGTTACATGATTTTATGCCGGCATAGCGGTCGTTCCACTCATCCCTGATCCTTGGCAAGGATTGGTCGTGGATACCTGCGGCCAAAGAAGCCACGCCTTCGGTATCGCCCCTGCCATTATAGGCATTGTCCGACAAGGCCTCGTTATAAAAGAAGCGACTGCTGGTGAGCATTTGGGAATAGGCCGTATTTAGAACGCTCTGGGCCTTGCCCAGACTGGTCCAATAGGTGCTATCGGTAAATTCGTCTTCCGGAACTTGATCTAATTTTTCACAACTTACGGTTACCCATAGCAATGCAAAAACGATGCTCAATCTATATAGTTTGGAATATTTCATGTGTAAAAATTAAAAGGTTATGTCTAAGCCAAGTCCATAATAGGCCAAGGTAGGGTAGGCCCTTCCACTATTGGCCCCTGAATTCCCGAGACTGCTGTTGAATTCGGTTAGCTCCGGATCTACGAACTTCACCTTTGAAAGGGTGAGCAGGTTTTGGCCCGAGACGTAAAATCGGTAACTCTTCATCCCCAGCTTATGGGCAATTTCGCTAGGAAGTGAAAACCCTATCTGTAAATTTTTCAACCGTAGGTAAGCGCCGTCATATAGGTACATATCCGAACCCCTCCTAAAGTTGTTCGTGTTGGATTGGGATCCGCTATTGGCCAGCCTTGGATACCGTGCATCGGTATTTTGGGGGGTCCAATAATCCAATTGATGGGTGTACATGGTGGCCCCATAGTTAAAGTGGAAGGGTTCCACCAATTCGCCCCGTATCATCATGGTACGTTTTCCTACCCCTTGTACGAACAGACTGATATCCAAATTCTTAAATCCGAGGGAATACGTTAGTCCGTAGGTATATCTAGGAAACGGGTTTCCAAAGATAAATTTGTCATCGTCATTGATCACCCCGTCCTGGTTTACGTCCACATAACGGTTATCGCCTGGCACCACGGTAAGGCCCTCGGGTACCGCGGCACCCTCTATTTCTTCCATATTCTGGAAATACCCGTCGCGTTTAAGTCCCACATAGGAATTAAATGGTTGTCCCTCGCGAAGTAGTACTTGTAGTTCTTCCAGGCCCGTAAGACGTTCGTTCCCCTGAAATTCCAACACCTCATTTTGGGAGTCGGCCAGGTTTACCGTCAGGTTATGCGTAAACAATTCCCCGTAATGGCGGTAGGAGGCACTTACTTCCCATCCTTTGTTGCCCACCTTGCCAGCGTTGAAATCGGGCAGGTCGGTTCCATAGACGCCAGGCACTGCCGGCGGTACCAAGATATCCGAGGTCACTTTGTCAAAATAGTCCAACGACACCGATAGCGCCCCCTGCATAAAATCCAGGTCCACCCCTACGTTAAGGGTAGCGGCCTTTTCCCACTGGATGTCGGGATTGGCAAAATTATAACCCGTACCGCTTACGCCCTGGTTATTGAAACCATAGGCATTTTGAAAGGAAAAGTAAGTGGTCTGGTATTGGTAATCGTCCACGTTCTGGTTGCCCAATACCCCATACGACCCCCTGAACTTTATATTTCCAACGGCGTCCCTATAACCGTCCATAAACGCTTCCTGGCTCAACTTATAGCCAAGCGAAAGGGAGGGAAAAAAGCCCCAGCGTTTGCTGTCCCTGAATTTGGAAGAACCGTCGTAGCGAAAACTGAACTCCCCATAGTACTTTTCATCAAAGTTATAGGATGCCCTGCCAAAAAGGGAGTTGAGACTGCTCTTGGAACCGTCCGGGTCCGCATTGGAATTATAGGAACGCTCCTCTATTTCGGTATCCGTTATGGGGGTCCCCAGATCGGGATCCGTATACCGTTTGTAGATTCCGACGCCCCTCTCGGATCGGTTTTCGTTGGAAACCCCCAACAGGGCACTTATACGGTGGCTGTCCCTGAAAGTCCTGTTGAAGTCGACCATAAACTGGGTGTTCAGGTCCAGGCTCTTGCTGTTTTCATCATAGGTGTTCCTATCTTCCCCATAGATTCCCTGTGGGAGAAAATCAACCCTTTTTACGCGACTGTAGAGGTTATTCGAGAACACCCGTCCGCCAAAAACGCCCCGAACCTTCAAATGGTCGGTCAGTTCCAGTTCTGCGGATAGGTTTCCAAAAATATCGTCATTGTCATATTTTCGAAAGCCTCCTTGTTCCAAGATGCCCAAGGAATTGAACTGCTGTAGAATATCGTTGGTTAGATATTCGCCGTTCTCATTTTTTTGGCTGTAATATCGGGGTACCCGAAAAGCATCCACCATTAAAGTGGCGGTGCTGGAGGAATGATCTGTAATTTTCTGTTTGGCATAGGCAATATTGGAAGTAAGTTTAAACCGGCCATATTGGTTCGTCAGGTTGATACGGTAGTTGTACCGCTCCAAGCCTTTGGTGGGCCCTACAAAGTTGCTGCCTTGATTGAGATAGCCCAAGGAGACCAGATAAGTGGAGTTTTCATTTCCCCCGCTTATGGAAAGGTTGTGGTTCTGTTGTAGCCCCGGTTTCACGATTTCTTCGGCAAACCATTCTTGGTCGCCATCGGCCCTGAACTGGGCTATCTGATCTGCCGTAAAGACCGCAGAGCTCTCATTGGAATTAAAAGCGGCCTCGTTCCTTAAGATCGCATTTTCATAGCCCCTTACGGGTTCCGTAAAATAATGGGGGGAGTTGTATCCTACCAATCCGCTGTACTGCACCGTCATGGGGCTGTTCCTATCGCCTTTTTTGGTGGTGATCAGCACCACCCCGTTACCGGCCCTTGACCCATAGATGGCGGCACTGCCCGCATCCTTCAATACCGAAACACTTTCGATATCCGCGGGATTAAGAGCGTTGATGTCGCCCCCCACGATCCCATCGATCACTATGAGCGGACTGTTGTTTCCAAGGGTGCTGACACCCCTGATATTGAGGTTAAGGGGAGCGCCCGGTTCCGAATTGGGCTGCTGAATGGTCAGACTGGGGGATTTTCCCTGAAGGGCCTGAGTGGCGTTTACCGATGCCCTGCCCTGAAAGGCCTCATCGCTTACTTGGTCAACCGCGCCCACAACCTGTGACCGAAGCTGGGTTCCGTACCCTACCACGATCACCTCATCCAATCCTGCCGCACTCTCTTCCAAGGTAATGGACATATCTGCCGTAGCACCATCAACGGCCAGCTCTTTGGTGGCAAATCCTATATAGGAGATGGACAGGACTGCATTTTCGTTGGAAAGGCCAATCGTAAAATTTCCGTCAAAATCGGCCGTGACCCCATTATCGGTTCCCTTTTCCACAACATTGGCGCCGGGAAGGGGCGTGCCATCGGCATCCGTAACGGTCCCCGATACCTGCGCCTGTAGGATAACGGTCTCGACGGAAGAGGTGGATTTAACGGGTACGGCCGGATCGATCTTTTTTAGAATGATCTGTTTGTTAAAGACCTCATAGGAAACCCCGGTACCCGAGAACAATTTTTCAAGAATGCTGGATATCCGTTCCCGCTTCCCTTGTACGCTGACGATCCGATCTACATCTATCTTTTTGGTATCCACCAAAAATTTGAATTCGGAAAGCGTCTCGATCTTATCGAGCACATCTTCCAGTTTTACCTGATCCATTTCAAGGGTTATCCGTGTATTCTGGGAATACGTATTGGCATTGATCTGAAGCAGGGAAACCATTAGTAAAAAAGTGGTCAATTTCATCTTTACGTCAAATCTTAAGTGAACCGTACAAGTGCTCTTAAACCTATTGAGTTTATTCATACTTTTGTAATGTTTAGAATGGTTAATTAATTTTAATCACAATGGATAATCGGGGAATGTTGCGAGCATTTCCCGATTTATTTTTAAGGGGCTGTTCTTTCTATAGGCACATCTTGTTTTTGGTTAGTCGATTGTTATCTGGTTTTCATTGATGGTATACTGGATTCCGAAATTTCGTCGAAAGGCTTCCATGACCTCTTCTATTCCCTCTATATCAAATCGGGCGTTGAACGTATTTGCTTCCAGTAGCTGGTTGTTGTTTACAATTTTTACGTCGTAATGGCGCTCCAGTTTTTCCCGTATGGTCTTAAAGGGCATGTCCTTAAAGATCAGTTTCCCCTCGATCCAGCCGGTATAGATCTCCGTATCCACTTTTTGGATCGAAAACGTCTTGTTTTGCTTGTCCCATTTGGCCATACGGCCCGGCTGCAGGTCCGTGGCGGTGTTTTGGTCATATTCGGTTCCATCCCCATATAAATGTACTTTTCCGGAAACCAGTACGGTACTTACGGTATCGTCCTTCCCATAGGAGGAGACATTGAACCGGGTTCCCAATACCCGAACGTTCAATTTGCCCGATTTCACGATAAATGGATGTGCCGCATCCTCGGCAACTTTGAAATATGCCTCGCCCTGCACGAACACTTCCCTATGCTGTCCTTTGATAAAGGCAGTGGGATATTTTAGGGTGGTGCCAGCGTTCAGGTACACTAACGTGCCATCCGATAGGGCCACTTGAAAACGCTTTCCATATGGAATTTTCAGTTCGTTGTAGGTCAATTTTTCGGTTGGTCCAACGGACGTATAGATAAGGGTATCCCCTTTTTGCTCCGCTATGGTACGCCCCTTTCCGTCCGTTATCCTTACGCTTCCATTGGGATCTATGGTGCGTGCATTCCCATCGTTCAGCTGCAGTGTAATGGCCCCATCGATCTGGTTGTTAGCCGTATTCCCCGCCGTTTTCCCATTGGTCCATAACAGGAAGGAAGCGATTATAATGCCCACGAAAACGGCCGCATATTTTAAGAACTTTAAAGGGTGGCGCTTGGGGATTTTGGCAGTGCTTTTTACCTCGGCCCTGGTACGGGACAGAAAATCCACGAAAGCCGCTTTGGAATCCACCGATATATATTTTTTTGAGAGCAGGTAATTTATTTTGACGGACTCCTCTATTTCCATTCGGATATCCTTTTCGGTAAATTCCCCGATCAACGCCTTTAATTCGGTTTCCGTTAATCTGCCGTTAAGATATTCCTGAATAATGGCTTCCAGCTTTTTGGATTTCATTTATTTTAGTTTATAGGTTTTCCAAGGTGGGTTGGGAATGGCACCAAAATCGTCCGGTTCCTTTTTTCAACTCTTTTTGGATCATTTCTTAATCATGCTTTATAGCAACATGACACCTACTTTTTTGTTATCCCTACATTTTTTTTCAACTTTTTTTATTATTTTCTGAATATTATTGCACTTTTGAGGTTTACAACTAGTATGGATGGAAGAAAAGTTTCTTGTAGAGGGCCTTATACAGGGCAATGAAAAGGCATACAGATACCTCTATGATAAGTTTTACGAAAATTTGGTGGTCTACTGCAGTAACCTTACAAATAATCAGGCAATGGCCGAGGACATCGTACAGAACGTCCTGGTAAAGTTATGGACCAACCGAAGCGGCCTTACCATCCATTCTTCCGTAAAAAGCTACCTCTACCGTTCGGTCTTCAATGCCTTTGCGACGGAATATAAAAAGGGGAAAAAAATGGAGGAATCCCTTATTCGACTTAAAGGTGAATTGCTGGAAAGGCAAATTGAACTGGATGAGGGAATATTGGACGAGAAAATAAAAATTCTGGAAAAGGCTATAGGCGAGTTGCCCAAAAAGTGCCGTACCATCTTTTTGCTCAGTAAAAAGCAAGGGTATAAATACAAGGAGATTGCACTTTTGATGAATATTTCGGAGAAAGCGGTGGAAAAACACATCAGTAGGGCCATCCACCGTTTAAAGAAGAGCTGTTCCTTTCATTTGGTGCTCTTTTTTTCTTTTTTGTTCAGAAGCGATCCCTTTTCAAAGGGGCGGGGCATCCGTAAATAGTCCAAAAAAAAAGCGGAAGGGAAATAAGTTCCCGTTCCGCCTTTCAAAAAAACCAACTAACTAAAACTTTGCCGAAACGGCCATTTCTTTTTTCCGTTTTGCCGTATAGACCCAAAAACCGATGAGGGTACAAAGTGTTATGGTGCCCCCTCCCATATAGGCATTTTCATTGGTCCATTGGAATCCTTCTGGGGCGATAAGGATATAGGTACTGCATACCATGGTCATGAACAGGGAAGGGAACAACGTTATCCAATACGCTTTTCCTTCGTAGACCAGATAGGCCGTGATGGTCCACAGTACCACTACCGCCAATGTCTGGTTGCTCCAGGCAAAATACCTCCAGATAATACCGAAGTCGATCTGGGTCAGGGCAAATGCGATCAGGAACAAGGGTAGGCTCAGCACCAAGCGGTTCCACATTTTTTTCTGGTCGTACCTAAAGATGTCCGAAAGGATCAGCCGGGCAGATCTAAAAGCGGTATCCCCAGAGGTAATGGGGGCCGCTACAATTCCCAATAGGGCCAATAGACCGCCCAACTTCCCCAACATATTGAGCGATATTTCATTGGCGGCCCAAGCTGCATTGTTATTGTTCGCTTCCATGGCCCCGTTAAGGCCCTCAACATTGCCAAAAAAGGCCATGGCGGCGGCGGCCCAGATCAGGGCCACTATTCCTTCGGTTACCATGGTACCGAAAAAAATCCTCCGCCCTTGGGATTCATTTTTCATGCAGCGCGACATCAAGGGCGATTGGGTGGCATGGAATCCTGAAATGGCCCCGCAGGCAATGGTGACGAACAAAATGGGGAACAAAGGGGTGGCTTCGGGATCGGTGGTCATGTTCCGAAGGTTTCCCGGAAAAAGTTCGGGAATATGGTACCCTCCGAAAAAAAGGGCGAACAGTAGGCCTACGGCCATCAATAACATGGCGACCCCGAATACGGGATAGAGTTTACTGATCAACTTGTCTATGGGCAGTATCGTGGAGAGGACATAATAACATAGGATAATGGCGACCCATATCCATACACTGCCCATATTTCCTGTCATTCCATGGATAATTTTTGCCGGTCCCACCAAAAAGACGGTGCCCACAAAAATCAACAGTACCAAGGAAAAGAGACGCATTCCCTGTTTGGCGATCGGTCCCAGATAGATGCCCACCACTTCTCCAATGCTAAGACCATCGTGCCGGAGCGAGAGCATGCCCGAAAAGTAATCGTGTACCGCCCCCGCAAAGATGCTGCCCAACACGATCCATAAAAAGGCCGATGGCCCGAACATGGCTCCCGCTATGGCCCCAAATATGGGGCCAAGGCCGGCTATGTTCAGAAATTGGATCAAAAAGATCTTCCAGGTGGGCAAGGGTATAAAATCCACATTGTCCCGTAACCTAATGGCAGGGGTCGCACGATCTTTGTTTGCCCCGAATATCTTTTCCACAAACTTCCCGTAGGTAAAATAACCCACAACTAGTAAAATAATGGAGATGATAAATGATATCATGGTCGCTTTTTGGATTAACTGGTCATTTGTGCTATCCTCCGATCCCTGTTGGGAAAGGATACAGGAAGGTACGGCTTAAATCTATTATTTGGAACCACGCCATCCTAATCCGATTCGATCACCTGTCCCTTGCTAAGCAATACTTTTTTAAGTTGGGCATAGTCCACGTCCTGTACGGGAATGTCCCCGTCAATGGCCATTACCGCCGCCGCCGCCGCCGATTGCCCCAAGATCATGAACACGGGCTCCATCCTGATGGAACCAAATGCAATATGGCTGGAGGAGACGCACACGGGAACCAATAGGTTCTTGCACTCCGATACCTTGGGCGTCATGGAACCATAGGAGATGGAATAAGGGCCCTTGGTACTTACCCCTATGTCCCCCTCGTTCTGCACAAAACCATCGGGTTTGATATACCGCTGTACGTTGTGCGAATCTATGGAATAAGATCCCATTCCGATCGGCTCGGGGGTAGGGCGTCTTTTGAGCAGTTCATTTTCGGTCATCACATGGTCGCCTATCATACGTCGTGCCTCCCTAACGTATATTTGGTGTGGCCAGTTCCCATTGTCGGTAAATTCATCTTTGGCCAAGCCCCATTTTTGCATTTCCGATCTTGTGTCCTCGGGAACCCGTGGGTCGTTGGCAACAAACCACAATAGGCCCTTTTGGTACTGTTCGTGTTCCTTGATGATTTCCTTTCGTCTTTCGTAGGAGGCTTCGGGGTAATCATAGTTCATCCCGATATTGTCACTGCTGAACGGCCCGTGGTTATTGGTATCGGTCTTGTGGTTGGGGATGGGGTCGAATTTGTCGAACCATTCCGTCCACCCACTTTCAAACACCCTTGCCAATAGTTCGTACTGAAAGGGATCATAGCCCTCCGGTTTTGGAAAGGGCACCTTATTGGCATCGTCGTTGGTCATGCACATCCGAAAGCAATAGGCCTGTATCTTGTTGTCGCCACTGTGTTTCTCCCCTGGGTCTTCTGCCGATACCTTTGGCAAAAGTCCGCTGGAGGGATCCCCTGGAACCACATAGGGCGATATGTCCGATGCGAACCAGTGTTTATGGTGCAACACCCCTGTCTGCACACCGTTCCATTCTTCCCCGTACACATCCCTGCCTTCCCTGCCCACATGGTAACCTACCCCTGCCTTGGCCATAAGGTCGCCTTCATAGGTGGCATCCATAAAAATCTTCCCGGTATATGTTTTTCCGGAAAGGGTGGTAAGGGAAACGATTTTTCCGTCTTCCATGACCAGTCCGTTTTTACGATCTAGCCACTGGTCCCTATCCACCCGGATCTGGTGTTCCTTTACAAGATCTTCAAAAACCTTTTCGGCCACATGGGGCTCAAAGATCCACATGGTACGGTTTTCCCCGTCCATGGCGGGCGTACCCTGTCCCTTGTTCCCATATTCCTCCTTTTTCTGCCATTTCCAAGCCTCTTCGGCATTATAATGGAGCCAAACACGGTGATAAAATTCCCTGGCCAGACCCCCGATCACGCTTTTATCGCCCGTATCGGTAAATCCCAGACCTCCCGAAGAAAGACCGCCCAAATGGGTATCCGGGGAAACGACAATGACCGATTTTCCCGATTTTTTGGCTTCCACCGCCGCTATAATGGCTGCGGAGGTACCACCGTAAATAATGATATCGGCGGCATTGGGGTCGTCAACTGCCTTGCTTTTGTCGCCGCACCCCACGAACACCATGCCCGCCAATAGCAAGGTAAGTACCATGGAAAGCCGCGAGCATTTGGTGGTCCCCATTTTTTCTAATGTGAAGGCATTACATACGTTGTCCATCTTTCAGTAATTTTTGGTTGAGAATTCGATAAGGTAGGTCCTGTACCGTTGTTTGGTTGTCTATGGCCAGGGCGGCGGCCGTGGCGGCCGATTGCCCAAGGACCATAAACACGGGTTCCATCCGTATGGATCCAAAGGCGATATGGGTAGCGCTCAGGCATACCGGAACCAGCAGGTTCTTGCATTCCCCCTTTTTGGGGACGATCGATTGGTAACTGATGGGATAGGGCGCTTTTACATGGCATTCCACATTGCCCTCGTTCTGTACAAATCCATTGGCATCCACATAACGCTGTATATGGTGCGAATCCATTCCGTAGGCACCTAGTCCGACCGGATCATTTGGGATATGGAGCCCCTCACAATTATGCTGTGTCATAACGTAATCGCTCACCATTCTTCTGGCCTCACGGATATAGAGCTGTTGTTGCCATCCATCCTCCCTTTCAAATTCGTCCTTTGACGTGCCCCATCGGGAGGCTTCCTTGCGTACTTCCTCGGGGATCCGTGGATGGTTTGCCAAGGTCCACATAAGCCCCATTTGGTAATTCCTATGGTCTTCCACGATCTTTTCCCGTTCGGCATAGGATGCCTCTGGATAATCGTAATTCTTCCCAATATAATCCGTTGAGAACCCGAATTTGTTATTGGTATCGGTCTTCCGGTTGGGCATACTGGAATTGATCCAGGGCAAGAGCGAGCCCCCATAATCGTACATTTCCAATATGGGACCCTTTCGGGCCTCATAGTTTCTAAAGAGCAGTTCATAATCCCGCTCATTGTAGCCCTCGGGTTTTGCAAAGGGTATCCTATTGTCCGGATGGTCGGTTAGGCACATCCGAAAGCAATAGGCCTGTATCTTGTTGTCCCCTGCCCCTTCAATTCCTGGTTTGATCGCCACATTGGGCAAAAGACCACTGTTGGGATCGCCCTTTTTTATGTACGGATCTACGCCGGGAAGGAAGTTGTGGTTTTGGCCATTGCGGGATACGGTTCCCAACAAGGAGGTGTTCTTTATATTGGCCTGTACCCCGTTCAGGGTCTCCCCATACTGATCGTTGCTTTCCCTCCCGAAGGTATAGGATACCCCGGCCGATGCCATTAGGTCGCCTTCATAGGTGGCGTCGATGAACATTTTACCGGAAAAGGTCCTTCCGCTTTCCATGGTGATGGATGAAATTTCCCCGTTTTTGATCGCTACGCCCTTTTTCCGATCGAGCCGTTCATTGTACACCAGCTCGATGTTCTCTTTGGAGATCATTTCCTTATAGACCGAAAGGGCAGCCGAGGGTTCAAAGGTCCACATGGTCTTTTCCCCTTCCTCGGTCCTGGTCTGTCCCCCGTCCATATAGTCGGAACGCTGTTGCCATTTCCAATTTTCGGGTTTGTCATAATACCTTTTGATATGGGCATAGAATTCCCGGGAAATACCGCCTATGGCCTGTTTGTTGCCGATGTCGGTCTGCCCAAGGCCTCCGGTGGTCAATCCGCCGATCCTGTTGGTAGGTTCTATCAGCACCACTGTTTTTCCCATTCTGCTACTTTGAATGGCAGCGGATATGCCCGCTGAAGTGCCTCCGTATACCACAATATCGTACGCTTTTTTTTGTGCAATGTTATATTGGATGGCCATGAAGGCCAAGAAAAAAATTGTCTTTCTGATAAACATGCTGTTTTGGTTTAATGGTTATCGAGTAAAACCGGGCATCGCAGCTCCGATATTCTCACGGAAC
>TARA_R110002020_G_scaffold287099_1_pt1 | contig 40317 bp, 59 predicted proteins | sample TARA_R110002020 | Tara Oceans TARA_R110002020 (sample SAMEA4396489) | marine metagenome | biome: Westerlies Biome; feature: [MES] marine water layer (ENVO:01000295) within the mesopelagic zone...; material: water (ENVO:00002006), including particulate matter (ENVO:01000060) such... | reverse complement strand
CGACATGATATCATATCAGCTATGGCTTAACACAACTGAGAAGATGGTATTGATAGCAACCATCGGAGACGCCAATCTGTGCAAGGCTTGGGCGCAATACTCTGAGTGGGCTAGCTGCATAGCCATTACAACGCTTTAATGCTGGAGGGTGTGACGGAGACTGGACGATCCCAGCTTACGGCATCCATCCCAGCACCATATCAAGGAGGTAATATGACAGCTACCGTAGGTAAGCTAAAGGTCCCTTATAACAAGGGAGACAACGAGAGATTAGACAAGTTCATTGACCTCTATATCGACTACGACGGAGACAACGTACAGGCATGGAAGGATGCAGGCTATTCGGAGAGCAATACCAATGCCTCGATGGCTAAGCTACGCCAGCACTGGGATGTAGTCCAAGCCCGTATCGTAGAGAAGATGGGCAGACAGGTGCCTCAGGCATTAGCCGTGGTGGTAGACCTGATGATGAATGCCCGTAATGACAGCATACGTCTGAAGGCAGCACAGGACCTCCTGGGTCGAGCTGGCTACGATCAGGCATCTAAGATAGAGCTGACTGAGAAGAAAGCTGAAGACATGGATCACGATGCGCTCCGGGAGGAGCTGACCACCCTTATGAGGAGAGCAAACGGTGACGGATAGGATTATAGGTAACAGCATAATCGGGAGGAGCATCATAGGCGGTGCACCTTCTACCTCAGCAGGCTCTCTCAACCTCTTCCCTGTATACGGGTCAGCAAGGCTGGGGGAAGACGGTGTTGTTGACAGGTTCTCCGGGACATCAGCAGACGACATAGGGGATCATATCGGCATCCTGAATGCGACCTACGACTCGCTTGCCGGATTCAAACTTGATAACGACCCTGCCTTAGGAGGGGCTGCAAAGTGGAACAACGCTGCCCTCACAACCCTGATACCAAACAGGGCAGTGGATGGGTTCACCCTTCAGTTTGAAATAGAGAAAGGGATGTTCGCCATTGATGCTGTAAGCAACGTATCGCCTACTACCTCGTTACTCATGGTAGACACTGCGGGGTCTCAGGCGAGATTCGACAGGGACGGCGGGACAGACGCTTGGAGCCTCAGCTACGACGGGGTGTTCGAGGCTTCAGTGCAGACGAACAACCGGACATCAGACACTCACGACACCATACTTTATACCCAGTTCGGATCAGGACACGCCCTAGAAGGGGTATCGCGCCTCTACAGGAACGAGTTCATAATCGCAGAGACAGCAGTACCTACCACAGTGAGAGTGGCTACTGATCTCTTCATAGGGGGACAGGGTGGCATCTTCGGTGTCCTCCAGATGAACCCAGAGTTCTTCATTCGGAATGTACTCCTGATAGACCACGCCCTAGACCTCACAGAGGATAAGCGAGTGGTGTTCCTCTGCGACAGTCAAGGTCAGAGGGGCCAGTACCCACTCCGAGTTAATACACATTACCCGGACAGCACACCTCTCCTCTACGGGTACGAGGGGGCGGGGGCGGATGTCCAACCTCTTGATGAGGCAGTTCCGGGTCCAGCCGCTCTTAATGCCAGCTTCTTTGATGAGAGCTGGTTCGCCTCCTTCCACAGGGTAATGGCGGAGAAGGGCGTCCATACTGATGAGATCGAAACGTATTCCAGAGGAGGCTCGATACTCTGGGCAGACCCAGCTTGGTCACCCGGATATTACGCCTTCTGGGAGGGCCTGCAGCTGGAGAAGAGGGTGGATGCGATGCTGAACACCGCAGCGGGTGAGTTCCCAACTCCTCAACTCGCGGACCCTGACGTAGACATTATCGTCATATCTATGGGCTCCAATGACAGGGCAGCGTGGGTGGGACAGGGTGGAGTAAACAAGACAGGCCTTACGTCCGCCATTGAGACGGAGATAGATAGGCTAATAGTGGCCTCAACCCCAAGCCAAATCCTTATGACAGATATGCCGCCTCTGGTTTCCAACCACCCCGACCATCCTCAAAACCCCGAAAAGCTACAGATAGATGCTGACCTCAATGAAGTTATCCGAGGCTTGGATGGCTATGGCGGCGTGGTGGAGGTTGTGAACATAGGAGGGATGCCTAACCCAGCAGGGTTCATCGCTGATACAAACGTGCACTTCAACCCAACAGGGTACAAGTATATCTCAGAGCGATTGAGAGACAAACTTTAATAGACAGGAATCTTTGAAATGACAACAGAAGCAATAGCTGCAACAACCTCCCAAGCGTATAGTGCATCCGTGACCGTAGCCGACGGGGCCTCCCTGAACGTGTTCGTAGACGAGAATCTGCAACCGGGTGAAATGGTAACACTGGAGAGGACTTACAACGCTGGGGCGAACTGGGTAGAGGTGGTGGACCCCCTATTCCGAGGGGTAGTCCTCAATGAGACAACCCTGAGCCAGATAGTATCAGGTCCGGGAGTCTTCCGGCTGAACAAGACAGCGACCACGGCATCGACGGCAGTGTACTACGACTAAGGATTAAGATGGATAACCTCTCTATTGAAGAACAAGAAAGACTTCTTTCACTCCTCAAAGAGAACGAAACTCGTAAGGTTTTCAACAAACTAGAGTGGTTCTCGGCGTATGAATGGCAGGAGAAACTGGGCAATGCTACCTCAGATTGCCATCAGGTCCTTGCCATGTGCGCTAACCAGATCGGAAAGAGCACAGCCGGGGCACTCATCACGGCCTACCACCTCACGGGGCTGTACCCAGAGGGGTGGAAGGGCCATAAATTCAAGGAACCCATCTACGCATGGGCCTCTGGGGTATCTAACGATACCACACGAGACATTGTACAGACAGAATTGCTGGGCCTAGCGGAAGACACCACCCAATTAGGGGCAGGTATGGTTCCAAAGCACTGCATCGAGGCTTTAACTAGGCGGAGGGGCACGACTGGTAACACTTATGACAGTGTTCTGGTCACTCATCACGATCCTGAGACAGGAGAGCCCAACGGCACCAGCCGTATAGGCTTCAAATCCTACGAGATGGGCGAGGAAAAGTTCTATGGTCGCCCCGTAGACTGGATTTGGCTAGATGAGCAGCCTCCCAGCAACATATACACCCAGTGTATCACCCGAACGGTGGCTACAAACGGGTATGTGATGATGACATTCACCCCTGAGTCCGGTGTGACCCCTGTTGTGCACCAGTTTATGCACGAGAGGAAGCCCGGACAGTTCCTATTGCAGGCTAGCTGGGACGATGCTCCCCACTTGAACGAAGAAACCAAGGAACAGCTCCTTGCACAGTACCCTCCTCACGAAAGGAAGCTACGAAGCGAGGGTATCCCGATATTTGGTAGCGGATTGGTGTTCCCTATTGGAGAAGACCAGATCATCTGCGACCCATTCGAGATACCAAGCCACTGGCCTCGCGTAGCGGGGCTAGATTTCGGCGGCGAAGGCCACCCGACGGCCTGTGTGTGGATTGCTCACGACAAAGAGAGCGATACGGTGTATGTGTACGACACTTACGCCAAGTCAGGGGCTAACCCTGCACTCCACGCCTCGGCTATCCGTCAACGGGATCAATTCATCCCTGTGGCGTGGCCGAAGGACGGACTCCAGCACGATAAGGGGTCAGGTGTTCCACTGGCAGACTGGTACAGGAACGAGGGCGTCAACATGACCCCTAAGTTCTTCGAGAACCCCCCAAGCCCGGACGGAAAAGGGAGTCAATCCCTAGAAGCAGGGCTGTTGGTGATGTATCACCGCATGGAGACGGGGCGATTCAAGGTATTCAACTACTGTGCCAACTGGTTCGACGAGTTCCGGGGGTATCACAGGAAGGAAGGCAAGGTTGTGCCCATGCGGGATGACCTCATGAGTGCCACACGCTATGCAGCCCAGTCCCTACGCTTTGGTGTAGCAGGAGAGGGTGCAGGTAGCGGCTACCACATGCAGGGCAGCTTGCCCGTACAAGATTATACATACTTTTAAGGACCATATCTATGGCAATTGAAGACGAAGTGTTGGCTGGCATAGTCGGCAAAGAGCTTGACAGTGCAAGGGCATGGCGCAACAGCGACCTAGCCAAGCAGCAAGCCGACAACCTCCGGTACTATAACGCCCTCCCTTTCGGTAACGAGAAGAAGGGACACTCTCAGGTGGTAACGAGGGACGTACAGGAGACCGTCGAAGGCATCATGCCAGAGCTTATGAAGATATTCACAGGCTCAGACAGCGCAGTGGAGTTTGAACCACAGAACGCAGAGGACGAGGAGGGTGCACAGCAGGCCACTGACTACGTTAATTACGTATTCATGCGTAGGCTGTCAGGCTTCAAGCTCCTGTACAACTGGTTCAAAGACGCCCTCCTGATGAAGGACAGCGTAGTCAAGGTAGGCTGGGCGTCAGAGGATACAGTGGAGTTCCACTCCTTTGATGGCCTGACGGATGATGACCTCGTACTGATAGAGTCTGAGGATTCCGTAGAGATTGTAGACGAGGAGAAGAACGATGATGGGACATTCCGAGTCCGAGTGCGTCGGGATGTAACAGAGGGTCAGCCCTATATCGAACACATCCCCGCTGAGGAGTTCAGGATTCGTGAGCGATCACGGGACATCAAGACCTCCCAGTTCGTAGCCCATGTGGCTGAGAAGACAATCGGAGAGATGATAGAGGCAGGGTTCGACAGGGATGACCTGCATGAATCCTCTATATCAACTGGACTCCCGGATACTCAGGTGCAGAATGCCCGCTTCGCGGAGCCACTGGAGGGGCAAGCACGCCCTCTCGATACGGCGACCACATCAGAGGACGCTACGATCGAGGTGGCAGACGCCTACATCAGGACGTTCGATGAGGATGAGGAGCGTGTGGTATTGATGCACGTCATCTACACGTCCAACAAGATACTCATGCAGGAGGAGGTGGATCACATCCCCTTCATCAGCATCTCCCCGATCATGATGCCTCACAAGCACACAGGTGTAGCAGTAGCAGACCTAGTGCGTGACGTGCAAGAGATCAGATCAACGCTGTACCGTCAGACCCTTGACAACCTAGCCCTCCAGAATGCGGGCAGGTACTCAGTGGTTGAAGGTCAGGCTAACATTCAAGACCTGCTGGACAACAAGATCGGCGGAGTGGTGAGGACAAAGGTTCAGGGTGCCGTTACACGGCTAGATACCCCGCAACTGTCCGCCCACACCATGCCTATGTTGGAGCAGTTGGACATCCAGAAGGAGAACCGGACGGGTGTAAGCCGCATGACACAGGGGCTTGACGGCAATGCGCTGACAAGCAACACCGCAGCTACCGCTGTGAACCAAGTCATGACTGCGGCACAGAGCAAGATACTTCTGATCGCCCGTGTATTCGCGGAGACAGGAGTGAAGGAGTTGATGTGGGAACTGTATGAACAGATACGGACCCACCAGACTTCGGAGGACATCGTAAAGCTGCGAGGAAGATTCGTATCCGTTTCACCGTTCGACTGGGCTGACCGTAAAGATATGACCGTCACCGTCGGTATCGGGAATGGAAACAAAGACCAGCAGCTTTATCACCTCAACAATATGTCTCAGATGTTCCAGCAGCTTGGGAACACCCCATACGGGTACCTGATATCCCCAGACAATGCCTATGCTCTAGCCGTAGAGTTCGTTAAGAACAGTGGCTTCAAGAACGTAGACAAGTTCATCACCAGCCCAGATCAAGCACAGCCACCTGAGCCACAACCCGATCCGCTTATGATAGCGGCAGAGGGTGAGGCAGCGAAGGACCAAGCTGACGCTAGGAACAAGGAAGCTCAGATACAGTTGGATGCTGATAAGCTACAGCTTGATCGAGACAAGTTCGAGTGGGACAAGAGGATGGACGCAGCGGGCATGGAGGTCAAGGTGGCCGAGGCGAACGTAAAGGTCCAGCCTAAAGAGACTCAGCAGAGGAGTGAGGAAGTCTGATGGATGCAATCCAGAAAGCAGAACGAGCCAAGATAATCCTAGCTGACACCCTAGTAGTTGATGCCTTCTCCGAAATGGAGGAGGACATCATGGACCTTTGGAAGAATGAATCCAGCACGGACCTCCGAGAGGAGTTGTGGTATACGTTGAAGGGGCTTGAACGATTCAAGACCAAGTTCGCAGCCACGATCTCAGACGGGGAGTACGAGTTGGCAATGCAGGAGCAGAATCATGGGGAGTCGTAAACTAATACAATCGGTAGGAGACTACCGTATAGACCTCGCACTTGGGAAGGTCGCAGGGTCGATGGCAGGAGGGGCCTATGGTCTCCGTTACGGGATCAACAACAACGATGTCGAAGACATCTGGTGTGGAGTAGACCCTGTTCGTACAGACCTCCTAAGTCCAGAGCGCCTGCTTATCGTTAGCGACAGTGACGATGACACGTTTGGGGCTGGAACAGGGGCGGAGGTTCTAATCATTACTGGCCTTGATGGAGATTGGAGGGAGATAACCGAGGTAGTCCTGATGAATGGGACTAATGAGGTAGTCACTGTGAACACCTTTCTTCGTGTGAACAGGGTGATAGTTAACGCAGAAGTGGACGACGCCAACCAAGGCGATATTACGCTTCACTCAGAATTAACAGGGCACCAGCAAGGAGGCTGCACGCCTCACGAAGGATGGATGGCGAGCACACACTACGCGGTACCTGTCGGTCACACAGCAGTCCTTCATAATGTAAGTGTGGCTACCAACAAGAATGATGAAGCAGAGATGCTGTTGAAGATGAGGATACCGGAGGCATCTGGAAGGGCTTACGCAACGATCCTCCATGTCCCTATAGGGCTTAGTAACGGAGGCTTAACGGGCATAGCCCAGCCCTTCCCAGCTAAGTCTGATATAAAATTCCAATGTAGATCATTGAAAGCAAACGTAACATGCAGTGCAGTGTACTCATGGTACCTAATACCTAATTAAGGAATGAATTAAATGACAACGGAAACCAACCCGACACCGGGAGTTGAAGCTGGCAGTTTAGCAGAAGCGCAGGCACGACTATTAGGACCCCTCGTAACAGAGGAGGCACCCGAACAGGAGGAGCCGGAGCAAGAAAGTCCTGAAGAAGAAACTCTTGAGGCCGATGAACATATCGAGGATGATCCCGTAGAGGAGGATTCCGATGACCCCGAAGTGGGCGATCAGTCGCATCCGGAAGCGCAGACTGAGGAGGACGAGGCACCTTATCACACCATCAAGTACAACGGTGAGGAGTATGAGGTCACCCTTGAAGAACTCAAGAGCGGATACCAGATGCAGAAGGATTACACTCAGGGTAAACAAGGCATCGCCGACGAGCGTAAGGAGATTGAAACACTCCGAGGTTCCTTAGAAGAGGAACGCGCCCGTTACCTAGAGATCAACCAACAAATCCTGAACCAACAACACTCGGCTCTTAAGTCCTTTGATGATGTTGATTGGACAGGTTTGAAGGAGAGTGATCCACTGGCCTTTATAGAGAAGATGGCCGAGAAGCAGGATGTCGAAAGACAAATCCAGCAAGGACATGCTGACTATGAAGCGGCGATGACAGAGCAGCAAGCAATATCTAACGAGAGATTACAGACCTATCTGCAAGAGCAGGCCGAAGTATTGGCGCAAGCCGTACCTGAGTACGCTGACCCTGAGAATGGAACAGCGTTTCGCAAAGGTATGTCGGACTATGCGGTTGCTAATGGGTACACTGTCGAAGAGATTGCTGCTGTTTCAAACGCACGGGACCTCGTGATCTTGAACAAGGCCAGAATGTATGACGACCTCCAGACTCGAAAGACTGGAATCCGAAACAAGAAGGCCGCAGCAAAACCCGGCATACGAGTGAAGGCTTCGTCCCCACAAGGGAAAGAATCGAAAGCACGGCAAGCTATGGCGGACAAGAAGGCAGCGTTCCAACGCTCTGGTGGTAAACAAAAAGACGCACAGGGTCTAATCCTAGACATGCTGCGGAATAAGTAATTAACTCCTATAAGGAAATATAGAAATGGCTGTACCAGCAAATACGTGGGAGACCTACGACGGTCTCACCTCTGGAATCATACGCGAAGACCTCGCGGATATCATATACAACATCGCCCCTACCGAGACTCCGTTCCAATCGAACGTGGCTCGTGGCTCCTCTAAAGGCACCTTCCATGAGTGGACAATCGACACTCTGGATACCGCTGTAGATGCGCCCGTGGTTGAAGGCGACGACGCGGCTACCCAAGCCATCGTGCCTACTGTTCGTCACGGCAACTACACCCAGATCGCAGACAAGGTTATCCGCGTCTCCGGCTCTGACGGTGTAAGTGACAATGCAGGCATGGCTTCTCGCATGGCTTACGAGCTGAGCAAGAAAGGTATGGAACTGAAACGGGACATGGAAACGACTCTCGTAGGCACCAATAAGGCTCGTGCCGCAGGTTCATCCGGCACAGCCCGTGAACTCGCTCCCGTCCTCTCTTGGATTTCCACCAACACCAACAAGGACGCTGGCGGTACTGACCCCTCGGGTGACGGCACCGATGCACGAGTAGACGGTTCGACTCGCGCCTTCCTAGAGACTCATCTGGAAGATGTGATTGACCAAATCTTCAACGAAGGTGGTCATCCTTCCGTTATCATGTGTGGCTCTGCCCAGAAGCGAGTGATCTCTAGCTCCTTCGACGGCAACGCTACCAAGTATAAGGAAGTGGACGACAAGAAGGTCATCAACGCAGTGGACGTTTACGTCTCTGACTACGGTGAGCTGATGGTTGTACCTAACCGCTTCATGCGTTCAACGGATGTGTTCGTACTGGATACTGATATGTGGTCTGTTGACACATACCGGGACTTCCAGACTCACGATCTGGCGAAGACAGGCGACAGTGATCGCAAGCAAATGCTTGTCGAGTACACCCTGACCTCGAAGCAAGAGGCTGCCTCTGGCGGTATCTTCGACCTTTCATAAGTCTAAAGGGGGCCTCCGGGTCCCCTATTCTTTCTAGGAAATACAATGAGCGAAATCAAAACTGTATTCCATGAGAACCGAGATGGTTCCATGACGTTCGAGCGAAAGCAAGACATCGGCGATATCCTCGCTGACAACAAAGAATTATACAAGGGCGGCGATAGCCAGCCTGAAGACCTGAGCATGGGTAGGCGCGTAGCCTCCATCCCCCTCGTAGTAGTAGAGCAGTGGATGAAGGAGGGTATCAACATCTTCGACATGGGGCACGACCCCGACGTGAAGAGGGAAGTGCACAAGCGACTCAACTCCGTTGACTACAGGCACCTGAGAACACACAACAGTAGGTTATAATTATGGCTGGACTAAGCGTAGCAAACCTGTCCGAGATGAGGGATAAGGTGAAGAGTTGGGGGGACAGGGAAGACCTGTCGGATGGCCTCATAGATGACTTCATCAACATAGCTGTGCAACGTGCAGTTCGCAAGACAGAGGCCAGCGGCCTACTTACCACGGTGACCTTGACTTCTGTACTGGATGGCGTGTTCCAACTGCCTTCGGATTACGGGAGAACGGAGGCTGTGGAGTATACCTACCAGACTACGAAGTATCCATTGGAGAGGGCGGACCCAACATTGGTGAACCTCGTATCCTCTGTGGACACAGCGAATGCGCCGTCCTACTTCTCGACAGTGTTTGATACAGAGTTCACACCCTACTCTGGCGACTTCCTACAGATAGGACCAGCCACAGCAGCAGGGGATACCGTATCCTTCAGTTACTACAGGGAGCTTCAGACCCTATCCAATGATACAGACACGAACTGGTATATCACCGACGGGACAACGGCTGTCTTGTACGCCTCCCTGAAAGAGCTGAGCGTGTACGTCTCGGACGACGAGGCAGCGGCTTCTTGGGACACGCAGTTCATGAATGCCCTGGCAGAGATACAAGACAACAGTGACAAAGAGAAGTGGGGCGGCAGCCCTCTCTCCATTAAACTTTAAGGAGTTCACATGGGATTAGAGAATCCAACATATATATCAGACCTTAACCCCCTGTGGCCCTTGGGCGCTTCTGATCCGAAGAGTGAGGGGGACAACCATCTCCGCATTATCAAGTCCACCCTTCAGGCCACATTCCCTAACATGGATAACGGTGAGCCTGTGAATGCCTCGGAAGAGGAGGTCAATGTCTTAGTAGGAGTGTCTACCTCTTCCACGCTGGCGGTCCAGCTAGATGAGAAGGCTAACCTAGACGGGTCAAACCAGTTCACTGGTGATATCTACATCAGCAACTTCGCCTCACCGGCTACACAGTATATAGGAGCCAAGGGAAGCACTGGAGGCTGGAGGCTTTCAAAGACCTCAGACGGAGCCTGCACCTTACAAGTACTTGACGTAGACAGCCCTGAAGGAACGGAAGTTATTGCGTACAATTCTATCCATGTAGAGGGTCCGAACACAACCCAGACGGGCGAAGAAGGGCAGCTCGTGCTGCGCCACAAGAACTCCGAGAAACTAAGAACCCTGTCTGGCGGGGTCCAGATAACTGGAGACATCACAGGTGTATCCGATATCACGGCGACTGGGCCTATCGAAACCAGTGGCAACATCCTCGGTGGAAATATTACATCATCAGGTGGATTGGCTGGAGTGCTTGTTGCGGCGACTACTACATTAACGGATGTGTTGTCTGTCGATGGCCTCAACATGGATACTGCTAAGAACCTCGCGGCCAAGGGATATCAGGACCTCCTTGGGGGCCTGCGCATACAGTGGGGAATCGAAACCAATAGCGGGAGCCTCCAGTCTTACACATTTGATGAGCCGTTCGGGACACTCTTTGGGGTTTACATCTCCAGACGGAATAAGGAGAATGCCGGTAATTCATTAGCTTCCGTCAACGAGTCCACCACAGGTTTCGATGCCAACAGTAATTCAGGATCGATGGACTTCTACTGGTTCGCCGTAGGTACGGCACCATGAGTATCTTAAGACAGATCGAACAAGCCAAGTCAGTAGAGGAGTTGATAACTGTCCGGCAGGAAGGCAGAGCTGACACCCTCCGATCCCGAATCCAGAAGAAGAGGGAGAGGATCATGGAGCTTAAGAGCGACGTGAGAGACCTCCGAGAGGAGCTGGAAGGGTTGGCCGGAGAAGACGAACTGAGAGAGGCTGTCCTCATACGATTGGGGGAGCTGAACGAACACCAACTAGAGGCATGATATGGCTTTCCAACAAGTAGAAGTGAAGGGGACTCTGGGCCTAGCCACCGATGTCAACCCGAAGGACCTTCCTCCCCACGTTTGGACTGGAGGAAGCGGGTTCAACAGTGACAACGGCGAGACGACCCGTGTGTCCGGGGCTACCGAGTTGTGGCCTGATGAGGTCCTCCTTGAGGCTCCGATGTTTGCACTAGCGTGGAACGATGGAAGCAATCCAACTTGGCTGTATGGCGGCGACACTAAGATTCACAAGATAAGCCCGTCCGGTAACCAACAAGAGATGGCTACGGGGTTCAACACCCAGCTAGTAAGCTCATGGCAGGGGGATGTGTTCAACGGGGTAGCCGTTATGAACAACGCGGTAGATGCCCCTGTGTATACCGACTCTGGTACGACGATGGTACCTCTCATCGACTGGCCTGTTGGTCAGGTCGCTCAGGTTATACGGCCATTCAAGAACTACCTGATAGCCCTCAATATCGAAGACACGGTGGGAGGCGTGGATTCTCCCTCGATGGTCCACTGGTCAACCCCAGCAGATTTGGGGTCCATCCCCTTGAGCTGGGATGTCGCAGACCCAGCGGAGCGTTCGGGCAAGTACGAGCTAGCTGACACCCCCGGTGTGATACTAGAGGGCAAGGCTCTCGGCGACAGCTTCATGGTGTATAAGGAAGACGCAGTATGGGCCTTGGACTTCATAGGAGGCAACGATGTGTTCTCTTTCAGGAAGGTATTCAACGACGCGGGTGTCATCTCTAAAGATTGCGTAGTAGAGTTTGATGGCAAACACTTTGTACTTACCAGAGAGGATGCCTACATCCACGATGGAGTTCAGAAGAAGTCTCTGATGACGGGGGTGGTATCCAGTTACTTAGACAGTATCGACATAACATACTACCACAGGACTCAGGTAGTTGCTGACCATGAACGTCATGAGATCCTCGTGTACTATGTGGTATCGGATACAGACAATGGCTTATCGAACATAGCACTCACTTGGAACTGGGACACAGAGGTGTGGTCCGTACGTGAGTTGACTGATGTAGCACACATGTCTGAGGGGGTCATTGACACAGAGGTTTCAAATGTCTGGGGAGAGGAGGTTCCACCGGGTTCTGTAGTAGGGGACACGGGCACATGGAACAGCGACACCTCTCGGTGGAACTTCCAAGACGGAGGCCTGGACCAGAAGAGGGTCATGGTCTGTGATTATGAGAACTCACGATTCCTTCAGTTGAATAAGGGGAATACTTGGGCAGGTGTTTCCTACGGAACGCTCCTGATACGCACCGGATTAGACTTCGACGACGACTCTACTTGGAAGAAGGTCAATGCTATCTACCCGCACTTCAAAGGGGATAAGGGCACGGTTGTGAACATCTCGGTAGGGAAGGAGGATTCCCCCGGTTCGGGAGCGTTCCGCTTCGACCCAGTTCGTCCCTTCGTTATCGGGGAAGATTACAAGGTGAACGTCAGGACAAGTGGGAGGAACATCGCTATTGCTATAGCTTCAACAGAGGATGCGTTATGGACCTTAACGGGCTATCAGGCAGAGTGGATGCCTACTAGGGGGAAGAGATGAGCTTTATAAACTACAACCCCGGAAGGCCCCCGGAGGGGGAGGACGCCCTGCGTGTCTACCTCTTCAGGGAACTGCTGAGACTCAAGCATCTAATTGCTGAACTGTCGAAGAAGAATGTGGGGAGTATGCACTCCAGCTCAACAGGGGACACGATGATACTCACTGACGGGGTGTGGGAAAAGTTAGACTTCATCGACACGGTGAGGGTAGAGGAAGGATTGGAGGCAGTAGCGGCTGACGCAGAATTCACGGTGAAGGATGCAGGCTACTACGAAGTAAGCGCCCAGCTCACAGCCTCCTCTGGCTCGAACAATACCACAGTCGCCTTTGGCGTAAGTGTGGACGGGGCCGCCCCGACTACGACTGGGCAGGTACAGAAGTTCTTCAAGACCTCTGGTGACAAAGACACCCTGTTCTCATCAATCCCAGTGTGGCTAGAGGTGGGTCAAACTCTACAGTTACAGACGAAGCCGATAGGCTCCTCTCCCACCATGACCTTCGATGCGGCAATCTTCAGTGTGGAGACAACATGATGACAGAGTATACGATCAGTAAGGTGGATGTAGAAGACCTGCAAGAAGTGATGCCCCATGTGCAAGAGTGGCTTGAGGATGCGCTGTCAATACAGCAGGACGTAACAATGGACGACGTTGTTATGTCTATTATCCTAGAGAAGGCATGGCTGTTCATGATCCATGATGACGAAGAGGTTGTCGGGACATTCGTGTCCAGCATAGAGAACCACCCACAGAACTCCTACCTATGTATCGACCTGCTAGGCGGGATAGACTACAAGGCGTGGGGTGACAAGGTTCGCTCTGAGATGAGGAGACTAGCCAAAGCAGCAGGCCTATCGGGTCTGGTGATCCACGGCAGGAAGGGGTGGGCCAAGGCCTTCCCCGACCTGAAGGTAGAGTATATTACGATGATTGATAGGATAGGAGAAGAAGATGGGCGCTAAGCAAGCAGAGACAACTACTCAGGTAAGCCCGATAGAGTCGGCAGTGGGGAAGCAGCTAAAGAACAACCTATTCCCAGCCGCTAGTAGCTTCTTTAACAGAGGGTCAGAGGGAATCTTCCAAGGCTCTCGGTTCGCTGGAGCAGGCAGGACTACCCTTGCGAATGAGAGGGACATTATGGGGAGGCTGGCCCCCGGCCTTGACAGGTCGGCTAGCCAGTTTGGGCGCAGTTTGAATGACCTCACCAACCCCAACGTAGGCAACATCGAGGATACATTCCTTGATACTGTCAACGCAGAGAACGCACGACAGCAGGCAAATGTCACAGACCTGATAGACCAGCTAGGCCTACGAGCAGGGCAGACATTCAGACGGGACATCCTGACAGGTATCAACGATCAGGCATCAGGTGCAGGTCAGTTCGGTGGAGGCAGCCGTAACCAGATAGCACGAGGCTTAGCTGCTGCTGATGTACAAGGTGGATTGAATCTCCAGATCGGAGACCTGCTAGTTCAGGACGGCATACGGGGAGAAGCGGCTCGTGAGTCAGCTCTCAACCGAGCCTTCGGACTCCGAGAGGGTGCGCTGAATCGGCAGCTAGATGCCACCAGCTTGTTCCCATCCCTCCAGCAGGCTCAGCTCGCAGGAGCAGATGCAGTGGGCCGAGTAGGTGCACAGCGGGATGAGAGGTCGCAGCTAGAACTCAACGACAGAATCCAGATGGAAGAGGCTGCTCGTAACGCAGAGCTTCGCAGGTTACAGGAGTTTCAGGGATTACTGGGATTCAATCAGGCTCAGGGTTTCTCAGGTTCTACTAGCACTACACAAGGTAGCGGCAGCCCTCTTGCCGGAGCAGCAGGCGGTGCGCTTTCAGGAGCGTCATTGTTCCCTGCAAACCCCGTTCTCGGCGGGCTAGCTGGAGCAGGCGTAGGCTTGTTAGGATCATTATAACACAGGAGCACAACATGCCACAGTTCGGAACAAGAGGCCCTCAGGGTCTCATAACATTACCCGTCCTCCCGCAAGGAGTTCCGGGTCAGATGCAACGAAGGCTGAGTCAGCCTAATGAACCGCTCCTATCCCAAATCCCGGAGGTCCCAATGCCGGAGGCAGGAGGCCTCATCACAAGGGCACAGGTGGAAAGTCAGGCGGAGAGACAGGCTAAGCTGGACCAGCTCCAGCCAATCGTCCCTAACCAAGGGAATCCCGTGACCCTAGCCCTCATCGAGAACCAAAAGGCGCAGGTCGCGGAACAGATGGGTGTCCCAATCGAGGATGCAGAGGCAGACTTCATTAGTCAGATAGCTGCAACCACAGCCCCCGTTGTTACCACAGAATCAGAGGAAGGTGAGTCTTCAGGTTTCGACTACAAGAAGCTGAACAGCCAGATAGACCTAATGACAGTGGGCCTTGCTATCCTAGCGGGGAACGACGGCTCACAAAGTATAAGCCAGCTCCTTGGAAATGCACTTAACATGGGCGTACAGTCTGCCGCAGGGAAGAAGGACTTGGCAAGGAAGGCTGACCTAGAGGAGCGGAGAGTCGAGGCATTGGAGTCAGGTGTTGTAGTAGACGCCTTCAAGGCCCAAAGCAACGCGGCTGCACTCCTGAACAAGGCACGTCCTAGCGGTATCCCCTCTGCTGCACAACGAGATGCGGTAGGATCGGTCCTGTCCCCCATGATTGGGGTGGACCTGAAGACTACTGGAGACGATGCAGAGCAGGACCACATAGCTCTGGCTACGATTGTGTCTGGTGCGGCGCTGTCCCAACAGGCTGCGACGGGTGAGGTCTGGGATCAGAACCGACTAAACAGCTTCATAACCGATTGGGTTTCAGCTAATCAGGACGTTATCAACGAGAGAATGTTCCGAGGAAATACTGTTGACCGTGAAGGATTGGCAGGTGTGATTCAATCAGGTGGAGGGCAGATGTCTTCTACTGAAATCCAACTGGAACAGCAGATTCAAGCGAAGCTGGACCAGATAAATAGCAGAAACAGGTAGGAGTTATCATGGCTTTAGATCAAGATCAGCAGGACCTAAGAGACCTTCAAGACTTACAGGAATTGCAGGTTCTCCAATCTCAGCTAAAAGAGTTGAGAGCTTCGAGGATGAGGAAGCCCCCAAGCGAACCGTCCTTTGGAGACCGTCTTGATCGAGGCGCAAACCTCCTGCAATCTACAGCCGGTGCAGCGGCACAGTCTGTAGGAGAGGCCACAGGGCTTGAGGGGCTGGCGTCTTTCGGTGAAGAGGTGAAGCTGCGGAACAGGGCTGAGGCAGAACAAGCCGCACCCGCTGGCCGAGACCTATTCGGAGACAACCTGCTTGGAGCCATCAGTGATCTGGTACCAGAAATGCTCCCCTCTCTCGGCGCTATTGGTGCAGGGGCAGCTTCCGGTGCTGCTCTAGGCTCCTTCGCGGGACCGGGTGGGGCAGCTATAGGCGGCCTTGCAGGGCTGGGACTGACGGCTCTTGGTATGAACGTGGGAACGGTCAAGGAGATCGAAGAAGGGCTAGACCCTGAAAGCGAATCATCACTCGGCTCCTTGTTCGTTGCCTCTGCTGCTACAGTTCCCGACCTCCTGACAGGCGGTGCTGTGCTTCAATCTGGAAAGGCGGCAGCTAAGTCTGCCCTCTTGAAGGAGATAAGCGCTCGTACAGCCAAGGACACGGGAATAGGTGTGGCTGCTGGCACAGTATCTCAAGGTGTGCTGGAAGCAGGCGGCACCCTGACAACTGGCACAGAGTTCAGCGAGGATCGAGTGGACGCTATGGCACGAAATGTAGCCACCAGCGCCTTGATGAACGGGCTGGGCACAGCCCCAGTGTCCGCAATATCACAAGCTGGAGGCTCACTCGTCCGAAGACAAGAGGCTCACGATCTAGCTAACTCCCCCTTCCAGTTCGACGGAGAAGGGAACACGGTGTGGCATGAGGCCAACCCTATGGCTTACGCCACAGATGACGCTTACAGGGACGGCTTGGCCGCGATAGGTATGGGTCGTCCTGTTGACGTAATGAACAAGCAGTGGTCAGGTAACAGGTCTGTGCGTGAATTTGGGAGACTGTTCGACACAGCCTTTGATGAACGACCGAGGGAAGCGGGGAGAACACGGACTGACGTGTTAGAGGACGGAACAACCGTTCGGGTGAAGCAGGGCACTATCAATTCTGAGGCCTCTCTGTTGAAGACAGATGCTATGGCAGAGATGGATATGTTCACCTTGTCCAATATGTCTAGGAAAGAGCAGGCTCAGGTGGAGCTTGACAAGGCAAACGGTGTGGAAACCCCAGCAACTATGGCGCTCCGAAGGATGGAGAAGATGATGCTGCGAGATTTCCGAGCTGCTGGCATGAAGGTAGGGGACTTAGGTCCTAACTATGTCCCAGTACACATGTCCTACAAAAAGATCAAGGACAACCCTCAAGCCCTCATAGACCTAGCTGTGAAGCACGGTCATAAGAAAGAGGATGTCGAGGTATACGTCAGGGACGTGATAGCGCAGGGAGAAGAGAGGTTCGGGGACTCTGTGGCACAGGCTAGCTGGGCGGAGGAGGCCATCAAGGACCCTCGCCTGCTGAAGAAGACTGTACGACAGCTTGAAAGTAAGTTCGCAGGGAAGCTCGGAACAGTTCGGACCACTAATAACTTAGAGATGAATCGCTTCCTCAGTAAGGTGCCTCAGAACGAGCTTGCCGAGTGGACTGTTGACATGCCTTTATCTGAGAAGTACGATCTGTACTTGCAGAAGGCTTCATCTAGGCTTGCGTTTGCCAAGACAATGGGGGCCAAAGGGGAGAAGGTTCATGAGGCGGTTCACGCTGCCATGAAGGAGGCTTCCGACAAGGGAGAGATAATCACCCCTGCTTCTGTGAAATCCATGTATGATCTGGCGGACCTCCAACAGCATATCACTGGGCAGAGGGAGGTGCAGTACAACAGGCAGCTTACTCAGAGGGTTAAGGATGTAGTAAACGGACTGGTCCTCCCCCTGTCTCTTACCAAGCAGCTTGCTGAACCTATATTCATGCTGCCCAAGGTAGGACCGAAGGCCTTCGTAACAGGAGGTCTCAAGGGGATACAAGCAGCAGCAGCCAAGGGAGCAAGGAAGGTATGGAAGGGGATTCCTCAATCAGACCATGAGAAGTTCTTGGCTCAGACAGATGTCAACATGAAGCAAGCAGCTCGTAACGTAGCGGCTCGCGTAAATGAGGACACGGCTACGCCCGGAGGCTTCACCACTTGGCTCATGAAGTGGAACGGAGTGACAGGGTGGACGGAGCTGACAAGAGGATGGAGTGCCCTTGCGGCCAGAGATGCCTTTATTGATGAGGTCACTCGGCTCGACAACCACTCCCTCTCCAAGACAGCCCGGCGTAACGCTGGACAGAGGCTCTTAGAGGCTGGACTCGACCCCGTGAAGGCTCGTGATTGGGTTGCAAAGGGGGCCACGGACAGCCATCCGTACCATCGGGAGATACGCAGAGCAGCGATGATGATAACAGATGATGTCATCTTCAACCCTAGCCCTGTGAACAAGCCTGCTTGGACAAGCCACCCTAGCTTCTGGCTTCAAATGCTTTCCCACCTCAAGACGTTCCCTTTACAGTTCAATACCAAGGTCATAACCCCTGTGTATAAGACCGCGGCTAGAGGGGACAATGGTCCGGTAGTGTGGGCGCAGCTCCATGCCAAGACAGCGGCTATGTCAGCGTTGGCCACAGCAGCATACGTGGGGGTTGACGCCATCAGCATAGCTTCTAGGGATGGAAGTCTGGATAGGTTCGAGGACAAAGATGCAGGCGATCTGTTGCTGGCCTCAGGGCAGCTTATGGGTGGCCCTAACTTCTTCCTAGACCCACTGGCGGCAGGAACGACTCAGAGAAGCGCAGCTATGTCTCTCGCTGGACCTGCCATAGGCAAGGCCAGTGGAGCTGTAGAGAACGTAGGACGCCTGTTGTTTCAGGAAGACTACTCACCAGAGGACGCCCTTGATGACATAATCAGAGGACTCCCAAACATAGCCGGAAGCAGGGAAGTTCTTCTCGAAGCCGTCGATTAAGGAATTATTGTGGATTTTGAAACTATAGAATGGGTATTATATGCTCTATCAGCGACAGTGGTGTCCCTAATGGGATACGCATTAAAGACTATGAAGTCAGATATTGACAGTCTGGAAGATAAGATTCACGCAGTAGAACTGGCATCGGTGGACGAAGGCAAGGTCCGTAGAATGATTACGGATGTTGTCTCCCCGATAAAGGAGAGCGTGGATGAGACGAAGGCAGACGTTAAGGAGCTGCTGAGACTAGCTATGAGGGAATCGTAATGGCAGTAGACCAATCTTTACTAGGAATGTTGGAGGCTATGCCTGTGGAGCGCTTGCAGGGGATGGGCATCGCCCCCTCTCAGGCCCCCAGACGGGCCCCTCCTGCCCTTCCTCAGAGGGACAGTATCTTCGGTCCAAGTGCGGCCCCATCTGTGCCAGACGGCTCCCTGATGGGCTTCCTGTCGGATGGGCAGTCTCAGGATGAGATGCTGAAGCGTGTCAACATCCTAAAGGACGGGTTGCTTGGCCCACTTCCGGGCATAGATGGCAACCCAATGCCTGACGATGGTTTCGGATTTGGGGACATTAACCCCAGCCTATTAGGCGAGGCGATCTTTGGTGCAACTCCAGCTAACCTCCCCCCTCCTGAGGCAACAGGCCTACTGGATGTGACAGGGGACACTGTGATGGACGTGTTCGGTTCCCTCCGAGGGAGTGAGGGCACAGGTTCTAACATCACAGGGGACGTGGACACGGGTGATCTAGGCGTAACAGCGGCAGCGAGAGCAGCCGTGGGTGGCAAGGGACTGTCTGATAAGCGTATCGCTATGAAGTACCTGAAGAAGCTGAACAACACTTTCACTGAGAAGTTTGATGGATACCGGAATGCCCCTGATGGGGTTCGGAACATGATACTGGATGGGGCCTATAATCTAGGCGCTGGTGTGAAGAACTTCAAAGGCCTCAAGCAAGCCATGAAGGATGCTAAGGAGTCGGGAGACTGGGCTAGCGTAGGCAAGCACATGCTAGACACAGCGAACGCTGGTGGTAAGTCTATGCGTGGGCTGGCTAAGCGCAGGGCTTTGGCCTACAACCGCATCGAAGGTGTTAAGCCTATCGCGTCAGTTGAGTCTGGCAAGGATGGCAAGATAACCTACTTGGATGCAGAGGGTGGTGAGGTATTTGCATACACCCCAAGGGGCGGACGACATACGGACTCAGGTGTAGGCACCATCAACGTAGATGGCAGCAGACACATGGAGACGTTTGAGGGTCCGTTTGAGGGGACGTTGCTATGATAAAGGTTTTGTTATTGGCTGCGACCCTGCTGTTGACTGGGTGCGGGGGGATGGAGCAGAGGACTTCGGTGGGGGATAACTCCGTAGCCGAAGTGTCCAGCACTCAAGATAGGGCTGGTGGGGCAAAGGTAGACGCCGATGCAGTTGATGACATTGTTACCAACTACACCGACGGTATCCCTATCTATTGGTTCCTGATAGGTTGCTTGGTACTGGGGATGATAATCCCTCAGCCGAGGCTAGTCAGGTGGATATTTTGAGTCCAGCATTCTCTCAATAGCCGCCCTGTAGGACTTGTGGTTTTTCATGTGCTCTATAGTGATGGTTCGGGTGTAGTCTCGAACGGCTTTTACGGCGGCGTCAGAGACGAGTTCACCAAGGTCTAAGTCCTCTCCCCATCCATCCTCTAGTTCAAGCTCTAGGTTTACCTTCATGACTTGTTTTCCTTCTTAGCGGGAGTCTTCTTAACCGGAGGCTTCCGCTTTTTGCTTTGCGCCTCCAGCTTCATGACCCGCTCTTCCAAAGTTGCTATGGTGTGGGCGAGAACAGTCATGCCGTTCTGAATCGTTCGAGCATTACGCATCTCGATGCAGATGTCAGCACGCCTCTCCTGTACCCACTCACTGTCCATCTTCAAACACCGGAGTTACAACCACCTTGACGCACGAGCTTATGTCAAAGATAGCAACACTATCCTCCACCTCTGCAACTAGCAATCCCCCCTTGATGGTGTAGGACTGAGCGATGAACTTGCCCGGATCATCCCCACCAACTTCTATAACAAAGTGGATAGGCAGGGTTGGCTGTTGTACTTCTACATTTTCTTCTGGGGTATTAGCTTCTGGCATTGTCGTACTCCTCTACGAAATTATTGTGGTCATTGGCGCACTGCTTCAGCAGCTCTTGCACCAGACCTGTCTTACTTCGGTTGTCTACAAACATCCCTGTGTGCTGGGCATCAAGCGCCAAGGCACAGCAGGCCATAATGTGAGCCAAGTGGCTTCGTCCCGACTCGTCATCAATATCCTGACCGTCCTCCCACAGGAAGAAGTGCCTTCGGATAGCTCCGATGTATGTCATTGCGTCGATCTGTGTGTCACGGAAGTTGTAGGGGCCATACTTGTGGGCACCCATTCCCATGACAGCATTCATCTCGATCAGTGCCGTGTTAGGCACTAGGTTCATAGGGGCTTTGAGGGCACCGTGTGCCTTCTTCGGATTGGTTCCACTCATCGTACCCACCTTACCACCCGTCCTGCTAAGGACTTGGAGGCCTGATGGATACCGTTGTTGAACCATCGGCGGACAACGTACCCTCTCGCAATGCTCAGAACTGTGAAGATCGCAGTGATCCCTAAGGCCTGAGTTGTGACATAGGGGATTCCGTACAACGCTGCCACGAAGGGCCACGCTGTGTAGCTTACGGCGAAACCGAGGACTGTGTTCATACACACCTCAATGAAGCTCTCTACTTTCGACTGGTTCACGCCTCCTCCCCTAAATCCATATACTCAACCACGGGAGTCATGCCGTCCAGCACTATACCGCAAGCGATAATAGGCTTCTGGAGAAAATGCTTGCCATAAGCCATAGCCATAGACTCGACATCTACCCCACAACCAACAGCCATGCCCCAAATGAGGCGATGCTGGCTAGCAGTAGCAGACACTCCGGCGTTACCATGCGCATGACCCGAGACGGTGCGACACATACGCTTAATAGAGTCATTCCTAAAGCCATTAACACCGTTAGCAGTATATCCATGATGGTACAGTACCCCGTCTATTGTCAGTGTATCCACTACCTTCCAGCCCTTAGGCATCTTGTATACCTCTTCGAGAGGACGCATCCATACTTCAGCGTCCATGCCCAGCTTCTTCAACTGCCGTGCTGGGATAAGGTCGTGGTTGCCATTGCAAATCTCTAACTCAGGAAAGGTCTCATACCAAGGCTGAAGCTGGACTCTCGCATCCATAAGTTCGCCAGTGATATCCTTGAGCATAGGCTCGCTGTCGTGGAAGGACAGTGCGTGGTGGTCTATCAGGTCGCCGATATGGACTACCCTGTCAACCCCCCACATCTCGAAAGTGTCCCTACAGAACTCCATGTATCCGTCCAGTTCAAACGGTAAGTGCGTATCCCCAATGATGCCTACTCTAGCCATTACTTCCACTCCTTCTTAAATTCTCGATAGGCAGCGTATGCTTCAAACACCACCTCTGTTGCCACACTGACGGCTATTACCGCAATACTCCCTATGATGGCGAAAACTGTCACAGTTATCCCGACCTCCATATTAGTGCCTCGTCTCGTTGTTACCAAGATAGCCCGCCGATTCACACATTGCTGTGAACATAGCCAGCGCATCTCCCCTCTCTCCCTCAGGTATCTCTCGGAAGTACCCAAGGACGGTTGCCATTCCCATAGCATTCATCACTCCGTCTGTAGCATGGTCCTCGAAGATGTTCAGCATCACCGAGCCACGATTACGATCACGGATATCTTTATTTTCTACATCAACAAACGTACTATAACCCATATAAGTTTCCATCATTTATTTTTTATTCCTCTCTTTAGCTACTGCTCTCTCGGATGCCGTCTTCTCTTCATGGCAGAGAAAGCATAGGGCTTGGTATCCGTCCGTGTCCACAAAGGCACGTTGGATAACCTCGTCCCAGCTTGTACGTCCTACTGCTGGATCAACTATTGGTTCGATATGATCGGCGTATATGTTCTTCACACGCTTGATCTCTCCGGGTCTGGTCTTCAACTCACGGGTGGTTGAGGTGGGGACTTCCTCCTCGCATCCAGCACACAGGTACCATCCTCTACGGATTCTGGCATTCCTGATACACTCATGCTTAGGCCCCCACTTCTTGAGTCCTGCTCTAATCAGTCCTTTAATGAAAGAATCGAATCTCCCTTGAGTCCATGTGCCGTTGTTATACGGTTTCTCGGACATAAACCTCCCCTCCTACAGGAAGTATCTTGCGATCCTCCATAGCAGATACGAGGGAGTCCACAGCCTCCTTTCTGGTAAAGCCCGAACTCTCGATAGACAGAGAGGGGCGTTGAACATACCTCGCCCTCCAAATATCTAAACCTTTCGTTACATAGACGGTCTTACTCATGGGACCTCCTTCAACATCTCTGCATACCTGACGGCATCGTCATACTCCCACATCACTGGCTTCCCCTCATCATCAACCTCTCTCACCATCCACAAGAGCTGAGCCTGCTCGGTCAGCCTCTCCTTCCAGCGGTCTCCGTATAACGCTGTGTACTCATGGACTACGCTATCTAACATCTGAGCTGGGGTGAGGGATCGGGTGCCCAAGGCATCCCATGCCGCCACAGGGCCGCAACCCTCCAGTCCGGGGATGTTATCCGTCTTGTCCCCTACTAGCAATTGGGCATAGAAGAAGCTCAGGCCTGTCCCCTTTATGTCCTTCTTGTTGGGAGTGATCTGGACATAGCCTACGTCGTTCACCTTGGTCTTCTTGAACTCAGGCTGCCGACCACACTCCCATCCATAGTGCCATCCGGGCACCATCCTCAGGTCCTTATCCCTAGTGCAGATTACCGTGTCGTCCGTCTGGTCGATAGACATCTGGTCATCTGCCTCCATGCCGTCCACTGTTACACAGTGCTCGTGGCTCTGGATGTAGGCCTTCAGGTTATGGTAGTGGAACGGCTTCTCGGCCTTCCGGTTCCCCTTGTACGGCTTGGTGACGGCTACCTTCACTCGGAAGTTGTCATCGCCTGTCAAGTACAGGGTACAGGAGTCAGCCTCAACAGCAGCCATGATGTCACGTACACGGTTGTCGAAGACTTCCTTAACGAAGTCGAAGCCCTTCATCGGCTCATCCTTCGGATACTCAGCTACACTGGCACACTCATACAGCAGCACATCAGCGTCTATTAAGGATTTCATGTAACCTCCTAGTGGAAAGGACAAGGGTCGTCCTTCTCCCAATCGTATCCGCATACATCGCAGTATACGTAGAAGTCTTCATCCGAAGGCTCCTCTTCCTCCTTGACCTTCTTGCCAAAGATTCTGTCATGGTTGTCACGGTAGGCCTGAGCATCCTCAGGCCTCCGCTTATCACCTTTGCCAGCCATCAGAGGACCAGCGCCACTACCAATGCTGCACGGTAGCCCCACTTCACCAGCATGTCACGGTGCCCTGTCCAGTACGGAGACAGCCTCCGCTCCTCCACATACACATTCGTATTGGAATGGAACCACTCCGGTGTCAGGAACGTAGCGTTACGACGACGACGGTAGTGCACTTGGCACGACTTCTTCATCTCACCCCTCTCCGCCATACACTTCCAGTAGTCACGCTCTAGGCCATCCAGCCCACGGTAATCTTTTAACTTACCCATAAGGATTCTCTCCTGCGTCTTCTCCACCTTGCGTCTCCGTCGGAGCATCTGCTTCCTCCGTTCCGTTCAGGCGTGCCTCAAGTAGCGAACCTTTGAAGTTCAAGTTAGCCTTGATCTTCTCCTTCATGAAGTCTGGGAACTTCTCGAACACCTCCATATCTGGATCATCGAGTGTCCACACCAACGTGGGGTTAACCAGCGGTGGCACATCGAAACCCTTCATAGGTGGCGCAGTGCTGCCGATGTTGGCGTAGAAGTGTCCGGGCTTCTTCTTGTTAGGCTTGTGTACCACTGTCAAAGTACAGGCCTGTCCTATCAATTGGGACCAATCACCTTCGCAGTCCTCTGTTGGGTCGAGAGCGCGGTAGCGCAGCGTACTCTTGGCACGCTCAGCGTTCAGGTTGTAGAAGTTCATCTCCTCCCCTAACCACCGAGGCTTCTCCTTGTCTTCGTTGCCGTCCGAGTCCACACAGAACTCAGTAGGCAGCTCATACACTGTTCGGACCATCTCGATAGGGGGCTTCGGCTCCCCCTCCCACGCCATCTGGGCTTGCAAGCCGAGGTCTACCAGTTGCACGAGCCGTGCTGGGTAGTTACCAATGGCTACTGTTTCCTGTGCTGCTCCGCCTTGTCCGCCTGTTGCTGTCTTTGCATTAAAAGTCATATAAGATTCCTTAGTGAGTCATCCACCAGTTTATACCATGATCTGCCTCACCCTCGTGGGGGCAGGCTATTCCTAACATCTCTCCGGCTACCGTGATAGCCCTTGTTCCAAGCTCGGAGTACCTCTCTACACAATCGTTCCTGACCTCAGCCTGATACTCATCGTGTATGTTAGCACAGAACCCATACTCCCTGCCATGTACCCACCCTTCATCATCGAGCCAACCTTTCAGCAGCACCAGTGCGGTCTGCATTAGGATAGCCTCGTCTGACTGAAGCATGTACACTAGGATCATGTGTTCGCTTTGGATGTAAATAGGCCTACCATCTAGGCCCTTGATCCATCCGTCATAATACTCCGTCTTCCCCCACCTGTTCTTCCGAGTCTTGGCATTACGCTTCCACTCGTCTGTCAGGGATTCCACTAGCTCCTCAAATCCGGGGGCTACTCCGAGGAGGGCAGCTCTTATACGAGTGCCTATATCTTTCGATCTAGCTATGATGTTGCCCAGCTTGGTGTCACTCGCTCCAAACATGAACGCATAGTTCAGATTCTTTGCAGCTCCGTATGCAACGATGATGCCGTCCTCGGCTAGCGCCTTCTGGTTGAGCTGGTGGATGGCTGTCCCTTCGGACTTCTTTCCATTTATCAACGTCTCGGTGAACGCATCGTTACCTACACGGGCAGCAAGCATCCTGTTCTGGCAGCCTGCCGCATCCACACCTACTATCTGGTACCCATCCTTGGCTATGAAACACTTCCGCATCCACTTCCCGAAGAATGAATCCCCTCCGGGTACGTTCACGATGCGCTGATGTTTAAGCCGTGCTGTTGTGCAGATACCTGAGATGCCTTGACTTAACCTGCCGTCAGGCCTCAGTACCTTTAGCCAACCTTCCAGTTGACTACGACGGTGCCTACACTGCACTCGTCTCGCCACCAACCTGCCTCCTGCATCCTCTACTCCAGTGAAGGGGTCGTCCCCGTTCAGCTTGGGAGAGGTACGGATCAGGTTGCCCTCGTCATCCTTTACGAGTTTCCCATCGACCTTCTTGTAGTTCCACGCCTCAGGTATCCAGCCGACTTTAAGCAGCCATGCCTTTGTTTCAGCGTTACTATTCAGGTCTACTTGTCTAAAGCTAATACGACTAAAAGGGCCGGAAACAAGAAGGCTGCCGTCAGAGCAAGCGTCAGTCCCATACCAGTTAACCACCTGAGAAGTGTATCCCCCAGATTTGAGAAAAGGCTTTCGGACATATTTCAATTCTCCCTTAAGCTTGGCCTCCTCTATCACACGGACTTGAGGCAGGCTAGGTACGACCTTCCTGTCTATCTTATCCATCCAATAGGTAAGCATCTTTATCGACTTGGCTACCCAGTCTTGGTCAACCAGCCAGCCATACTGCTCCTGTTCGTGGAGTATCTTGAACACTTCATGTGTCAGCTTGTGGGCATCACGCCATTCAGGCCCGCCCTCTCGCTTCAACTCCTCCCACACTAGGTGCAGTATCTCTACATCCTCGGTGCAACGGTGCAACATCTCAGGACTGTACTGTGACCAGTCCTCATGCTCTACCTTTCCACGACCAACGCGATACCCCCATGCCTCAAGTGAATGAGGGCCTGCCTTTTTGTTTGGGCAGTTGAAGGGGAGCCTCCTCTCTGGCCTTTGGAGTCGGGACATGAGGAGTGTGTCAACCTGTATCCCCTTGTAATGGTATCCATGCAGCTTCCGCAGAAGGGGATGGTCGTATCCTGTTCCGTTGTGGAAGACGAGTACAGCAATTGTGTCCATGAATCTACACATTTCATGCACATCGTCGGGACCGAACTTAAAGACTTCTTGCGTTTTGACATCCTTGAATACCCCGCACCATATGGTTGTTGCTTCCTCCAGCAGTCCATCACCTTCGAGGTCTGCTACACATATCTTCATAAGCTACCCCGCGTTAAAGGATTCCATAACCACACCAGCAGCCTCTCCATCATAAGGCACCCCTATGGCTAGGGCGTGCCACTCTCCCACTTGCCTGTGCTTGGCCTGCCTCACTGCCTCATCAGCGTTCACTGCTATGATAGTGAAGGCATCGTACTCATCGTAACCTCCGGCCCCTTGTCTCTCTACTATAAATATCTCCATCACCCTTGCTCCAATATTTTGAATAAGCCATCTGCTCGGTCTGTGTCTCCACTTGCAGCACAGAATTCTGCCTCTTTCTTAAGCTCTGCCTTCAGCTTGACATTCTCTGCCTCAAGACGATATACCTCATCTTGCACCTCGGTGTTTTCTTGGGTGAGGATAGATACGCAAGCCTCTAGCTCCACATTAAGCTCACCCACTACCTCGCAAGCATAGCAACTGCCCTTGAATCCATTACGGTAGCGGTCTAGTTCCTCCTGCAATGCCTCGATCTGATCCACCAAGGCAGGCTCTCCGCAGAACCTGCACGACTCTCCCCTACTCATGAGTTAGGACAGTCCATCTTGTGAAGACCGCCCTCCATTTCGCAGATGGCACACCTGTCTCCTCCATAGAAGTCTATGATCTCGTTAGCAAGACTCAAGGCCTCCTCTCTTGACAAGGTGTGACCCAGATTCTCCTCCGTCATGTGTAGGAGGCCCCAGCAGGTTACATCCACTTCGTTGTTGAAGAGGGCCACCTCCATTCCGTAGTCTTTATCTATTCGGCTCACATAATTCAACTGCAAGGCCTTTTTAAACTCACTCATACCAACTCCTTCACCCTCCGTGCCTTATACACGAAGCTCTCATCACCTGTGTCAAACTTTATGAAGTACATTACGGATAAGACATCCACTATTGTGCCCGCCTCTACCTGCTCATTCTTCAGAGGGTTGGGGGCGACAACTCTGGTACCTTCCTCTATGTCACTCAACGATCTCTACTCCATATTTGTCCCGCATTGACTGCCTGTGCCGGAGGATGCACTTCTTAACTCTCTCCTTATCCGCATCGAGAGTCTTAGCTATGAGCTGGAATGGTAGTCCCATCATGAACCTCCGGTACAATACGTCCTTCTTGAACCCAGCGCGGAGCCGCTTGATCTCGCCTGAGAGGAGCTGGTACATGTGGTCCACCTGCCCTGTGCAGGACACCTCCCCGCCGTTCTGCTCGTTGACCTCCGTGGTCATACCCTTCAGCCTGTCGGCCTTGAGCCAGTCCTTCCATGCGTTAGTGGCGAGGGTATTAAGCCACGCCCCTGCACTGCGACTGTGGTCGTACCTGTCGTAATACTTCACTGCCCTCTCGAAGGCAGTCATCACAATGTCCTCGGCATCTGCCACGTTGGGGACCCGCCCCTTCATCTTGGACACCATCTCTTCGTAGTGCTGGTCAAACATCTCTTCAACTGTCATCAGCTTTCTCCTGCCATGCCGCCTCTACCAACTCACCCCAAACTAGAGGGTATCTTTTTTCCCAACCATTGATCTCCGCTAGGCCACCAGCCTTTCTGAGCGCCGATGTCAGCTTGGCATTCTCAGCCTTAAGTGTCTTTAGCTCAGCCAATAATGTTTCATCAAAATACTCGCCGCAAGAAAGGCATTCCCCGGTAACCAGGGCATCGATATGCTCACAGTCGTTCATTCACTCACCTCCCATCTCATTAAACGCCCCTGTCTTGGAATCCCAGAACAGGTTAGTCTTACCTACCTGTCCGAACTCCCTGTCCTCAAGGAGAACTATCTGTCGGCAGTTCCTTTCCGCCTGTGATAACTCAGGGTCCTTGTTACCTTCCAGCCCCAGCATGTAGTTACATGAGCGCATCATCGCCCTGCTCCCTGCAAACTGGTTGGATAGGATTTGCCCACCCATCTCATGCGGCTGGCTCCCTCGTGGTGGTGCGTTGAGGTGGCAGAAGAAGTGCATAGCTAAGTTGTGGTCAGCAGCCATAGCCGCTGCCTCTGCCGATATGGCTACTAGCATTTCATTCGCCTCACTCGTGCCCAGTTGGTTGGTGAAGTTGGTGATCGGGTCAAGGTACACTACATCATACCCCTCCGATGCTGCATGGATGATGTCCCCTTTCACATGATCCCATGTCAAGTGCTGGTACAAGTCCAGCATGACCACGTTGTCTCCGATCAGAGGCTCGTACTTGTCGAACGCCTCGTAGTCGAACTCAATGGTTGGGTCGTGGAAGATACGATTGGCTGCCTTGCCTACCATCATCTTATACGTCTTGCCGTTTGCCTCCTCCGGCTTGGCTAGGAATACCTTCTTCCCGTGGTTGATTACATTGTGGGCAGCAAGGGCATTGAGCAGCTCAGACTTACCCATCTTCACACCAGCACCCCAGTAGTACGTCTCCCCGTTACGCTCACCTCTCGTCTGTTTAGTCAACGCTTGCCAAGGGAATGACCTCCCCCACTGTGCCTCCTTCCTTGCCACATCCTTGAGGGCACTGCCGTACACCAGCCTGCTGTTCTTCTGAACGGAGGCCTTGAACAGGACAGAGTTACGCAAGGCCTTGGACCTCCCCTCCTGCAAGCAGGCATTAGCATCCTTGGCAGGGAGCTTAGCCCTCATGGCTTCGGGGAGTATCTTGCATACAGCCAAGGCTGCCTCATCCCCTGCCTCATCCATGTCGAAGGCGAGCACCACATCCTTGAACGTGCTCTTAATCAGGTCGAGCTTAGACTGAACCTCCTTACGGGCTGACCCGCTTCCATTGGCTAGGCTAACCACGGCAGGCCAGAAGTCTGCATAGGCTGGGTCACGGTTCCCTTCCTTGAGAACCTGAGTCAATGCAATAGCATCATACTCCCCTTCGCAGATGATAAGCCTTGGTGCTCCAGTAGCCACCGCTTGATCCCATCCGAAGAGGTCGGCGCTACCCGAATCCCCTAAGGACCACATCCGTTTCTCCTCAAGGAGGCGCATCTTGTAGCTAACCAAGCTTCCATCCCTCTTCACAGGGAGGGCTACGATAGTGGGAGTCATTCCGTCCTCCTCACTCACCCCCACCTTGACTCCGAAGTAATCGAGATACTCCTTCTTCAGCTCACGAGAGGGCAAGTCATGCACCCCCCACTCCTCGCTGATCTCCTTACACTCGGCCTCTCTCTCCTCTGCGGACTTCCCTAGTGTACCCTTGGGAGGAGTCCAGTCCTCCGGCTTATCACCATAGGGGTCTGGGAAGTAGGTCATACACTGGGGCCTGAAGCAGAACCCTGTGTAGTTGCCACCCTCCTCATACACCTGAAGGCTGTTCATCCCACCACATTTGTGGCAGGCCTCCTTGCTTACACAACCCATTCACTCTCTCCTTTTCAATGTCTGTACTATACTATACTCCTCTGGGAAAAGAAGGGGGACAATTAAACCCTTGGATTCAATATATCCCATTTCTCCAGCTCCTTTTTATGACGCGCCCTCGCTTCTGCCGCCATCAGTGGACTTCCATGCTCTCTTAAAGCTCTGTATTCCGCACTCATTTCAGCAACCCTTGCCTTCCTTCTGGCTGAACGTAGACCCACTGCTCCTTCCTCAGGAGCACGTTTCAGCTCCCAGTCCCCCTCTATCCCGTCGTGCAAGCCTTCTTCCTCTCCATCCTTACTCCAGTCCTTTTCATAAGCGAGGACTTGGCATCGGCGCACTCCACCATACACCTCCTTGTCCCAGCCCTCGTAGTTAAACAAGGTATCGAAGTGCTCTCCGAATACTTCCCGACAGAACAAATCCTCCCCCCCTTCTGAGAACCCATTGACCAGAGAAGCAGGGCAGTCCGCCTTCAATGCGTACTCTCGGATGCACCACAAGAAGTTAATCCAAGTGAGGATGTCCCCATAGTTATCAGGTCCACGCATCGCTCGGAACTCAAGGCTACCGTATTCTGTCAAGGCCTTGCAGTTGAGTGCAGCATATCGGATGCGATCAGACCTCAGCTCACGGATGCCGTCGCTGTGCATGGTCCTCTCTAGCTTGTTGATGATGTACTCCGCATCCTTAGCTCGTAGGCAGAAGAGGTTGCCCTCTCGTCCATCACCACACCACCGAACCAGAGCATCCTCAGCCATGAGGTAGAGGCAGATGAAGTTGAACACCTGCTTCTTGGTGAACTCTTGTACGTTGATGTGGATGTGTACAGAGCAACGGGAGTTGGGGGTCAGGGTGGCCTCTGTAGCAGAGAAGGTGGACCATAGGTGCTTCAAGGCCCTCTCCTCTCGGCCGCGATTCACGGGTGCCTTCAGTACGTACTCAAGGCCTCCGTTGCGGAGTGAACCATCTCCCTCCACCCTCCAGTATCGGGGTACACGATCCGGTAGCTGACGCCCCTCCATCTCCACTTCGATACCGATGTCGCCTGTGATAGGCTTCTCTAATCCAAGGAACTCGTATATCTTTTTCATTGCACTGCCTCTTCAAGCGATTCATTCAGGTACTCGTACTTCTTATTCAATTCAAAGCCTTCCTCTTCAGAGAAGACACCCACCTCCTTCCCTTTGTACAGGAGTCCGGCTATGATACGGCCCTCCCTTCGGTTCTCCACAGCCCACTCCCTGTGGAATGCCAGCGTGTCAATATCCCTCTCGAACAAGGAACCCACTGCCTCGTAGAAGGTAGGGTACTCGTTCGAGAACATGCGGTAGAACCCACCACTGGATAAGAGAGTAGAGATGTCAACCCGTGTACGCGGGTCTACATACACCGCCTCCTTAGACAGGCCTTGCTTGTACCTTCTGTGAGGCATCCGGCAGATGTAGATTGAAGCCCCCTTGTGGTTGATGTACCCAAGAGGGAAGGCCTTGATGCAGAATAAACCAGAGGACAGAGCGCCACGCTTCTCATCAGGTGACCGTCCGAGAGGTCCTATCTCATAGTAGGTGAACTCGTCTTTGTTAAAGAAGTTCTCAATGCGGACGGGACCATTAGGCCCTCGGATTACGGTACCTGATAGCCTCATTGAGGCATCTCGTTGGTTGTCAAACATTAGGAATCTCCCACCCTTCTGTTGATATTATCAGACGAGCTGCTACTTCGTCTGAGTTATTGATGATCTCCTGAATGTCCCCGTACCTGTCTTCGAGGGGCCCGTGTTCCTTAAGGGAGGTCAGTGCGCTGTGTACTGTATCGAACACCCACACCATGTAGTCCTCCGACTGTAGCCAGAAGTTACTGAGCACACGGTACTCCACACCGTAAGGCTTAGGCCTGAATGCCCCAGCCTGTCCATACATCTGCCTCCGCTTTGTGCAAGTGTCCAGCACCAGAGAGACAAGGCCAAGCCTGAAGTCAAGCTGCTTGGTTATCATCCGGCAGGCTTCTATGTGGGCAGGGTCCCCTTCTCCTGCCCCGTTCGTGAAGCCAACGTGGACATGACCTGCTCCGGTACGGAATGGCAGATCAACATCAGGCTTCTCGTTCTCCTCCCCTGTCCACGCATTGAAGTCTGGGTCACAGCCTAAGTCCGTAGCCTCAAGAGGCTGCTCGGCTATGTACTCAGCACCGAACTCAGCAACAGGGCTGGGGTCTAAGGTGCCCGGTACCATGTCAGCTAGTTGTGCCATCACGGACTGGATGTTGGCAACCCATTGTGCGGAGGATTCGGCAGGGTCTATGTTGAACTCAAGCGCCATGCCATCTACCTGAACAGCACCATCCTTCACAGGCTGAGGGTTCAACTTGTCCCCCTCAATCATGCCGTATGCTGATACGAGGTTGCCTTCTTCTCTATAAAAAACTTCGGGGTCAGCCCCTATGAGTATACCTTCCATCAGTTGATCTCCTTCTTGTCAGTTGGAACTTCAATGTTCGGGTTGAGACAATCTTGCCCGACAGGTGTGGTTGCACAGTCTAAGCAGATGAATGCGGCATCGCTTACCCATGTCAAGTCTTCCGCCTCCTCAGGGGTGGGGACTTCGTTGCAGATTCCACAGCCTACCTTGGTCCTATTAAGGTACTGCTGCTCGGTGTGTTCATCATCACTCTGATACCCTGCGAACCTCTCTGTGGGTATGTCCAGCTCACCATGACACACCACCTCTCTCAAGGTAGTAGGGTTGAGTATCATCCTCAAGGTGCGAGGACCTCTGTTGTCGGCGTCCCTCCAGAACATCGAAGCAATCTCCGCAGAGAACTCAGTGTTCATGTTTGTTACAGCTCCATAGAGGGGGTGACCCTGAGGCAGATAAATCTGTACCTCTTGTGTTGGGTTGCTCCTAAGAGAGCCTGTCACACTTCGAGGCCCGCCTGATGGAGGCCGGATGTCGTACTCATCAGCGAAGAAGCTGACCTTATCCCCCTTGTTGTATACCCTCCCCGCCAGATGGTAAGTCTTGACAGCGGGGGTGGGCAGATTAGTAGTGTTCCCATTGCGGCCCTTCCCGCCCCCAAGCTTGTTTGAGCCTTTCGAGGAGGGTTGCTGCTTTTTTACAGGCGGGTGCTTGAACCCCTCCATCTTACGCAGCCTCGGTGCCTTGATAACCTTGTCATCCATCAGGTTATCCAGACTGTAAGTGTGGAGGTAGTCAGCCTCGAACTCCTTGATCTGCTGGTGTTCTACGTTATTCCGAGCGAGGATACCGTGAAGCATCCAAGGCTCGCTGGCATAGTACAGAACCTTTCCACCCTTGTCCAACGCATAGAACAGAGGGCGCTGGTTGTTCCGTAAGATGTTGAAGGTGCCTTCCAGCTCATCCACCCACACCAGAACGTATGCTCCGTCAAGAAGGGGGACAGTCTGGTCGATGCCTATCTTATTTATCGAGTGGAATATGTTCTCACTATCCACCTCGAAGTCCTTGCTGTCAGGTAATCGGTGCTGCCCTGCGAGCGTACCGTTGTGCACACCTGTCACGTTGCCAACCGTAAAGGGGTGAGCATTCGTGTTGTTCACAGCTCCCTTGGTTGCGTACCTGTTGTGCCCAATTAAGACACGCTGTTGTCCCGCGATCAACGTAGTAAAGCCCCTCATTGTCAGGAAATCCAGAGGGCCAACTGCCTTCTTGAATGCCTTGACTCCATGTGCCTTCGTGACGCTGACTGCCCCTGTCGAATGCTCCCCTCGGAGGGCATCCACGATCAACAGTTGCTTGAATATCTTCTCGTCAGCGAAGACCATTGACCCTATTGCTCCAACTATTCCACACATACTACGCTTCTCCCTTCACTAACTTAGCTCTGTTACATACAGCAGGGTGGATGAACTTCAAGTAACCACCCCTCTCTTTCACCACAGGGATACGTTCCTTCCCATTCTCGACGATCCAATCGAAGGCCTTGGCAAAGCAGGCCTGTCGGTACGGGGAGGTGAGGCTAGGTGCCGAGTTGATCTCGATCACATAGGCCTCCCCATCCCCATCCACCATCACATCCACCCCACCGAAGTCCAACTCGGATAGGTTGAATGCCTCAACGGATACCTTCACTGCCTTCAAAGGCCACGCATCCCAGTTCACGTTGTCGAACCGACCACCCTTGGCTACGTTCCAAGCCACATCTTCCGGGTTACCCGGTGTCTTCTGGGCTACGGCTACAGCCCTGCCTTGCACCACGAACACACGGTACTCAGCTACCTTGTCTATGAGAGGGGAAGCATACCACCCGTATCCACACTTATCAATGGCGTGGTAGAGCTGCACCTCATTCTCTGTAGTATAGAGGTGCCGCCCTCTGCTGTGGACCCTTGGCCTCACTACCAGACGGACTCCATCAGGGCAATCCTCCTTCCTCAGATAGGTAGGAGGGCACAGGTTGTGCTCATCCATCAGCTTACGGAAGCCTGACTTATCATTCACCTGATGGATAGCCTTGGCTGTGTTCACCACGTTACGGCAAGGCACGTTGCTAGTCGTACCCCAGCGGAACACTAAGTCCACACCATCAGGCATGGGCTTGTCATTACGGACAGTCACGATGCCCTTCGTTGACAGGTTGCACACCTCTCGGCAACTTGTCAGTCCCAACTTCCTTCGTCTTAAGATTACTGCTCGTTTAGCCATTATCTTTTCTCCTCGAACAGTGAAGCCTTGAGCGTGTTGATGAAATACTCAGGGCATGGGTGGGTGATGGGGAAGAACTCAGGGTGAGGTTGGAAACACAGGCAGTTGGTGCGCTTATAGTACACCACCTCGATGTCATCCCACTCACCTCCTACGTCCTGCCCCTTCGGGTCCTCTCTTCGAGAGCACACGTTGGATGTAGCTAACACCTTCCCATGACGGGCAGGCTTCATCATCTGGTGGTGTGTGGATGACACCATGATTTCCTCCTTGGTATCCACATCCCACATCAGGTGGTCCTGTCCTGTTGCGTGACCGACAACATGCTGGTGCATCTTGCCTCCGTTCATCACGTTTAGGAACTGTCCACCCCTGCATATCCCGACCATAGGGACGCCAGCATCCAGCATATCAAGGAATATCTTACGCTCACGGGAATCCCGATACGAGTTTGCGTAAGTCTTGGAGTGAGGCTTCTCTCCGTACAGGTCAGGGGATACGTCGGGACCTCCCGTGAACAGCACGAGGTCAGTGTCCTCAGCCTTAGGAGACCTGCCGAGGGTGAGGGGTGTTACTTCAAACCCCGCACTCTTGAACAGCTTCTCGTACTGGGCGTTGCTCTCAACTATGGTCACATTCAACATACTTGTCTTCCTCTTCAACGTAACGGACACCCATCTCTGGGATTACTACTTCTTTAACATACTCCCCAAAACGGCGCAGACAGTAACTCTCCCAATTCAGATATTTACTACCCGCTGCGAAATCAGAGACAGGGGTGGTCTTTGTATCAGGGGACTCTGAGAGCAGCCTGCTGAAGGAAGTTGTTCCAAGGTAATCCTTCTGTTTCCACATGGAACCATGCCCGCGGTACGCCCCTGTCTTCCTCCAACTCTGACCACCCTTCCTCGCAGTCTGTAGAAGGAAACCCCTCATACTCCCAACACTCCCGTCGGATATCGCAGAATGAGTCACAGGTGCGGAGAAACCCATCGCCGATTCCCATACGGAACTGGAGTTTACCTTTGAGAAGGAGAGAGCTATGATATACGCCAGCTTACGATCAAGGCCCAGTGCCACAAGGGCAGCCCATCGGTACACAACAGCAGGGTGCTCATCTGGGATACGAAGGGTAGTGCAGGTATGGTGGAGTAACCACCTGTCCGCATCCACGTTCATCTCCAGAACACAGGGCAGTCCTGTCCCGTATCTGGAAGAGACTGCATCCCCCATCACGGTCTTATCGAGAACCCAGTCCACGAAGTCCTCGAATATGTCCTTGGAGAACAGCCCGTGCTCAGCGACTGGCTCAAAAAGCGAGGGGGTGACGGCCTTACCGCGGCGTATCCGGTGAGGAGGTATGCACAGGAAGAGCTCCCGTCCTTCCTCATCCTCACCCCTCCTGTGTGAGAACATGGAGTAACAAGCTCCCCCTTGGAACACGAGAGGCCCCTCTCCCGTGTCTGAACGCTGAGGGTACTCCTTCTCCCCCCAAATCCAGAAGGCACAGCGAGAGGCGTCCCCCTTACTGAAGCGCCTCATATTCAGGAAGCCGTCGATGAGGGCCTCCTTGCTTCCACGAAATCCGCTACTTATCTGCATCTTGACCACCTCTCTCGCCCTTTGCATTGATAAGCACGACCTTAGCGCCCTTGGTCCGGCGCTCCACCTGCCTCTTGGTGAGGTCCTCGAAGAACCATACCTTCTGCTTCGCACGGAATCGGACATGATCGTAGATCGCGTCCATCTTACGAGCATACACTCGCGCCTTGTTGCTGCGCTTCTCCAACACTACACAGTATGTAGTTTCCATATTACTTCTCCTACAAGCCAGCGAATGAGGGCTGACCAGCCTCTTGGTACGAGTACGCACCCAATAGCCCCCATCACAGGGGCTACAGGCTGGGCACTAGGCCTTATACTTCATCGTTCTTCTCCCCGGATGTGTGATCCAAATTCGTAGAGCCTCCGACCACCTCTTCCTTCACAATTATCCACAGGGCCAGAGTTCCCACGACTAGGAGCCACAGGCCCACCATTACCAGCTTGACAGCTACGTCCACCATTTGCAAATACCTCGATTGGTTTTGAATAATTCATCCTTCACCTCCCGGCAGTGGGTAGAAGTCACAGTCATCCGTGAAATTCAGGGCTGCCTCTGCCATTGATACTCTGCCGAGAACTATCAGCACCTCCACCTCAATATCCCGCCGTGTTGTCGGGCCATTAGGCTGCTTCAAGTACAGCACCAGCTTCTTGAGGTCTTGACGGACCTCTGCCAAGTCTATCTTGGCCTGCTCTATCTTGTCACACATACATCCTCCTTCGAGAAGCCCTCTGGCTACTCGCTCCTGCAATGATCCCCTATAGGTTGGTACGCTGGCATAGGGGGGAACCAGCGTTGCTTACAGAGCCTTACAGGAGCTTCTTCATTGCAGCAAGAGCTTCCTGTGCCTCATACTTTCTGTCAAATCTGTCCACTTCTATCCCATTCAGACAGATTATCCAGTACATTCCTGATGGTGATTTCATTAATTCTAGCATGATACTCTCCCGTCCTAAAAGTAGGACATTAATTAATTACAAATAAATTTGTCCCCCGTGTACCCGTTTCGGGAGTATATATAGATAGGGGTTGCAGATAAGAAGGCCTATTAGAATATTAGAAGTCCTGAATAAAAAGAATACTTTAAAAGATTGTTATATCTAGGCCTTCCAATAGGCCTAAGAGAAGGCCTATATATAAAGACTACTTTAAATCGTTGTTATTTCTAGGCCTTCCAATAGGCCTATACTCTAACCTGTAATGTCCAATCACCATCAATTCTACATACACTCAATGGTGTTTTACAATCATCATCCTTGAAGGCCATATCATAGGCCTGTATTAAAAGCCTAGCTCTTTCTATCATCCGTAGCTCTAGTCTAAGGTTTGAAGCTGCGTTTGCATTAGACACATGAGAAGCTATGGCGTTGATATATTTATCCATCATATCGTCATACCTCTGGTCAGTGGTCACATTGGATAGGCCTATTGCTAAGCCTATCCCCTGTTATACTGGTTAATCGGAATGTTCCGGTATTGTTAGGCAGCTTTTGCCAGTTCAGCTTCCGCCTCTACGGCTGCTTGAGCCTGAACCGCTGCTTGCATGACTGCTAGCAATTCATCCAGAGTAACACCCTTTTCAACACCCTTTATCGCTTCACCCTGTAGACGGGTAAGGAACTTGGCCTTGTCAAAAGCCTGCTCTTCCTTGCCAATATTCAGGGCGTCATGGTTCAGTACGCTGGTAAGGATACCCCAATCGTAGGCCTCCTGAGCCTCATTCATTTTGTTAATGACGCCCTTTTCAATGCCGCCTTTGTTTTCTACAGTACCATCTTTCTTGATGGTTACAGGCAGATACAAAGATACAAGCCGCTTACAGGCCTTGTGATACTTGGGCATACCCTGCTTGTCCAGCTCTTGCAATAAGAATTGTACATTGTCGCATGAACGCGAATCCTTTCCGTAATACTCTGCAATGGTAAGGCGGAAGGCCTCAACGAACTTTACACCCGCATTTCGCATACTCGAGATTGCACTACGTGAACGCTTTTTACTCTCAGTTAATTTAGCCATAACTAGTTACTTCCTATTTGATTTTGCTGATTATCAGCATTCTATATACTGGATCATTCCAATATACAGAACACTAATAACCTAGTCTGCCTTGATACTCGCCTTGCCCCATTGGTTAGGGGTTCGGCTTTTCCAAGACAGGTCTGGTTATTAGTCCGCGGCGTACCACCTACCCATATAGGACAATTTTCCAGAGCCCAATCAACCACAATGCGCCACCTGTTACAGTGTAATGCGCTAGGCCTTTCGGGATAGAAAAAGGGGAATCCGCGTATTTCGTAGCATTCCGTTTAGGCAAAGTCCGTCCGCTTTTCAGGGCATCCAGCAGGCTACAATATCTACCCTCTCAGAACTAGTGCATGGCTTGCCGTATCACGGTTCGCCGTCTCTCCGGAGGTATTCGGTACCTTTCGTCACTCTGCTTTCCCAGTGACCCCACCAAAGGGATGACACAAGTAGGCAGTATTACCGCTAGGTGCGTTGCTACCCATAGTGGGCGGCTTGTCCGGCGTGCATCGGCCCAGAGGGCGGCACTATGGCTCAATGTCCGGTCTACGCTTCTGACCGTTGGTACACCCTAGATAATGCAGACTACGTGCCAACTTTGATAAAACCTATACAAATCAATGACTTAGGCCTACCAGTATACCTAGCTATACTAGCCAACTGTAAAGAATCCTGACACCTAAACCGCCAAATCAGTACAAGTAGGCATACCAAAACACCTAACTCATTGATTTATAACGATAAACAAGTGTAAAGAAAGCTGACACTATCAGGCCTCCATTGGTATAGGACAGCATACCAAATAGGCTAACCTATTGATTTATATACATATTCCACTGTAAAGAATCCTGACAACTGAATACAGTCGCCTATCTATATGCTAATCACCATAACCAAATGGCATGACGAATAGGCCTCACGATAACCATAGGATATGGCACCGGATAGGGCAAATAAAAAACCCTTATGAATCAATGACTTAGGATTAGGATAATCGGGTGTTGCAAACTATTGCATAGGCCTGTGAGGCCCTGTAAGGCCCTGTGAGCGATCCTAGCCTACAGTGGGGCCCGTGTACTGGGAAGGCCTTAAAATGGCATACAGCGATTTATCCACAGAGTTATACATGGAGTTATCCACAGATCAGAAGGCTACGCGAAGCCTTGTGCATAACCTGTGCATAAGAGGCAGGCCTTGTGCAGGGGCAGGAGTGGATGGGAAGGGGCGGAGAAGGAACGTTCCCACTGTACACACATACAAGCTGTGGAAACATACAGTGGTGGCCATCCATACAGGCCTGCCTATCCATACAGCACTGTACAGGCCTACAGTGGTGGGCATTCATACAGTACTGTACAGGCCTCCAGTGGTGTACAAGCATACAGTGCAAGCCTCACCCAGTCTGACAGTGCCCCCCGTGGTAGGCCTCACAGGTACCCCCACCCCCTTATTGGGGAGAGGGCTCGAGGGGGGAAGGTTCTTTGCTCTCTCTGGAAGGGATTTCAGAAACCTATGTAGTGGAGGCCAACGTGAGTCCCTTTTGTCCTTTCTGGGATTCACTCTTTAAAACACACCCTCTATTTCGGTAATACCGGTATATTGCTGGAAAAGTTCTAATCACTCCACAGACCGTACATATGCTCTATGGTCTA